>Ga0214542_1002184_pt1 | contig 40529 bp, 22 predicted proteins | sample CNSS1metaG_FD_160096 | JGI IMG/M metagenome (GOLD analysis project Ga0214542, IMG submission 160096) | Root nodule microbial communities from cowpea collected in UCLA plant growth center, Los Angeles, California, USA - CNSS1 | ecosystem: Host-associated > Plants > Roots > Nodule | place: USA... | reverse complement strand
TATATATATATATATATATATATATTAACATTACAATTTAGTAGGATGAATAGGGAATTTTAAATTATGCTAAACCTGTGCTAGATAACTCAACCTAATGTTAACATGTCAAAATCAAAATCCATCTAACTTATTTTTGTCAACTGCGATTTATTACTTGCTTAATGTCATAAATAAAATTGTCAAATATTATTAAGAGTAATGTAAAAAATACAGATATATAATATAAAATTAAATTCAACTGATTTTATCGAAAACAGTTTTTTTTAGATGTACAAAGTATTGATTTCCATCAAATTAAGCTTCACAAAGTTTTTTAATTAAAATTTATTTAAAAAGTGTTTTTTTTTGTGCATTTTCTTTTCTCTGCATAACAAACTGCACTGCTGTAAATTGAAATTGAAATATTCAATTTGAAGTCTGATGGAATTTTCACTTTCGTCCTTCTCCCCTTTAAAAAATTCTTAAATTATATATAGTGTAAAATAATTTAAGTAGCTAAAGTTATATTACAAAATATTAATGAAATATACAGAATTTTTAAAATCCTGAAACTAAAATAATAATAAAAGAACACCTGATAAGACCTGATTTTAAGATAGTTCAAAACAAAGGTAAAAGAAAATAAAAATGGCAAAAGAATACTGAGAAACAAAAAGAAGGAATACATTTCTTCTTCGTTGACACTGAAAATTCAGATAGTATAGTTTGAGTTTACAATTAATTCAGTCAAAGAAATTTGTTAGGTGAAAGAAGCGTTTTCTCCAGATCTCACAGGTGGAGAGCTATGGAATATCTGGGGATTGATCTTAGCTGCGCCGTGGGATCGCTCCGCCATGGCCACTTCCCGGAGAAGGATTGTTTGCTCCCTCTCATTTCCAAACTCCTCGGTTACGCCATCGTCGCCGCCTCCACAACCGTCAAGCTCCCCCAGGCACTAATCGTTAACCGTTTCGTTATTCTGTTTGTTCGTTTCATCTGTTCCGTTTTTTGATACTAAATACTACTACTCCGGTTGTGTCAGGGTTAGGGTTTTGCTCGATAGATGTTGTTCTAAGCGTGTTTAACCTTTTTAGCTTATAGTAATTTAACGAGGATTTTCAATTCGGAAGCACTGTGTTCGTGATGCTATTATGGTGTTAATGTTCAGATTATGAAAATTCTGAAGCATAAGAGTGTGAGAGGCCTTAGCATGATCTCCTTTGAGCTCGAAGTTATCGGATACACCATCGCGTTGGCTTACTGTCTCCACAAAGGCCTTTCGTTCTCGGCTTACGGAGAGTTGCTGTTTCTTTTGATCCAAGGTGTGCCAGCAGTTTTAGCTTAATTTTTGGTATCTGTTCATTCTTTGTGCAGAACTGATACATAGAGTGAAGTTGCCTTGTGTGAATTCGGCGAGATTATGGTGTGTTTAGGTTTATGCAATGTTGTTTAGAGTTTGTCATTAAAACATACGAGATGCTAGCTAGCAGCACGCACTTTCCAACGAACACTTCACCACTGGTTGAAATTTATTGAAAATTACAAAATCAGAGATAAATTTTATAAGAGGAAACCCATTAAAATTTGTGATTTTCAATATATTTCAGTCAGAAGTAATCAAAATAGTATTTTTATAGCTTTTCTTTTAATATAATCAATAACTAATCAGATTGTGTGTTTGTTATTTAGCGTTTGCTTTCTTCATCGTACTTCCATTCAATGATTATATTATATCATGCTCTTTTGAGTGGTCATGAGATTAGGGCTGGATTTGTTGGTGTTTGTACCAGTTCTGTCTTATAAACTAGATTATATTGGTAATATATTCAGATTTCAGTCACTTTATTTCTTAAGTTCAATTGCCAACGTATAGACTGAATTGTGATATTGTTTATTAATTATTATCTTATAATGTTGGCAGGTTAAAGTTAAATAACTGATGTCCATAGCATACTACACCATTGAGTTTGCTTTTGTCAAACAGATTTCTTTTAGTCCCTACTCCCTGCTTGCATCATATCATACTCATACATAAGCACTTTCACATGTTTCTCTATTTGGGTCTAACAGGTCCTGGGATAAACAAAACCATCTTGTTAGTTTCAAAAATATGCTATCTTCCCTTATTTTGTGATGCAGGGCCGGTAGGAAAGAAAATAATTAGTAGCTGGGTTGTGGCTGTATCCCTAGATATTTTATTTTAGTGCCAAGGATCACATTTTGGGAATTGGCTTTTTGCTAGTTGTCCTTAGGAAGTTATATTTTAATTATTGTAATTTGAAATTCCTATTGGATGTAAACTGAATGATCACATAATGTGAAAGTCTTTGATCTAAACTTGCCTTTGTCTGAATATATTTTCCTTAAATATTAAATACAAAATCATTTTGAACTTTTTCTTTCTTAGTTTGTTACACTAGAAGAGCCCGTCCATTGATTATATTTGAATCTTTCTTAAAACTTTCTTTATTGCTTTGTAGAATCCTATCTAGAATTTTTCGTCCTACATCATTTTGTTCATGATTTTGTCTAATTCTACACACTAATATATTGTGTTCCGAAATTAGTACTTGCACAGGTATCATAGACTTCATATCATACGGGTTGTACTGATCTATCTTTTGCTGGGTATTGCTATGTTGTTTTCTATTTTCTTCAAGTTATCTAACCGCATCTTCCTCTATATTTTTTGTAACAGCTATAATATTGGTTGCTGTAATCTACTATTACTCTCGACCTTTGAGTACAATAACATGCATCCGGGCATTGCTGTATCCTACATGCTTGATGAAGAACTAGGTCTTTATTCTTGTGTTATGTGGTACAATTAGATATTCTCAAATCATTTCCTTGATGCATTGGTTTTCAGATATTGTGCTGTAGCACCCACTATCTTTGCTGGTCAAATCGATCCTTTCCTCTTTGAAGCTCTGTATGTGAGTGACAACTTTTTGTTTGCTAAAATAGTTGTTAATTATGTTGTTTTACGAATTTTAGAAAGTGGCTTTGCGGTGCACCTAGGTTAAGGTTAAGAGTCGTAGGCGGAAGCTTTATCTTTGACCGTTTTCGTACACACGCACACACATTAGCTGAGACAAAACATTGATTTTTGTGGCCATCCTCTATATTCAAGTTAGTATAAAAGCGGGTAAGATCCTGCATTGTCTTGTTTGGCTGCTATCCACTGCGTCCAATCGTCCACTACCTCGACCAATGTATTTTACTCTGACAATCTTAGGGACAGCATTGCAACTCAAACCAAGAAGTTGCACGCCTAATACTTAGTCACGTCCTCCATGCACAATTCTTCTCCAAAGAGCTATTGTGTCTGTGCATCTCAGCTGCCCGATGAAATCCTGTCAGACCACTTCCATCAACTTTGTCAGCATCTTCTAGGCATGTTTCTACCCTTGGTTCATCATTTCGACGAACTTGATGATGTTGAATACATTTGGCCTGACCTCTTCTACCTCGCATCTTCGTTATGACCTTTATACCATGTGCTCTATCTTTGAAATGGCCTCTTGAGGTTATGTTATTTTCTTTTCTGGTATCCCTATCAATTCAATTGCAAAACTCAACTGGAAAAATTACTTGGTTTGGTCTACCTTCAATGGAGTTGTGATTCCATGGTCAAGAATACCATGACCATTTGGAGAAGGTGGTCAGTGATATTCCCACTAAAAATAATAGATATCAGTGGCAAAACGTTGACTTTTAACTATGTGTTGTCCAATGTTCTAGAGATACTCAGGTCCTTCAGGACCTGTTCTTTTTGAAAAAGCCCGAAGATGTTTTTTCTATGATATTCATCATCTCTTTGATGCATCAGAAAGGTAGTCTCCTCAAATACACCAACCATGATATGGTGTCGCATGTAGCAAAAGTTCGAGTTACAGTAGAAGAAATGAATAAATAGATTTGTTGTGGCGGACTCATTGCTGTAGATTAACAAAATTCTTGAAAAAGTTATACGCAGTTCTAATTTTGTGAAGTTCACATTCAAATTTTGATCATGTATTTGATCAAATTGTAGTTAGTGATCAAATTCCTTTTAGAAAACCTGATCACTTGACTATTTTGTGTGCCTACTATGGTGAAAGTTTGAAACTTCAGCAATGGTATCACTCTGTGGAAGACGGGTGGTCATTGCGACCAAGGATGTGGTGCTTGTTGTGGATGTCCTTAATTTATATACAGCAAGAGAATAAGTCATCCAAAAAATTTAGATTCCATGTTTTCTAATGAGGAGTACCAAGAATATTTGATGTATAAGTACAAAAAATTCGACAATCAAGTCAATCTTCCTTAGTTCCAAGAGTTTCAGCAGCATGCATTTTTCATTGAAATTGCATGCTCCCTAATGCTGAATACAAATTTTCTAGTATCACCGGGGAGATGTCGTCCTCATTGTCTATTTTTTTTTTAATAAAGAGAATGCCCTTTTCCTCTCTTCAAAATCAAATTCCCCACTCCATTATTTTTCCAAACATCCTTTTGTCTCTCTCCTCCGGTGTTTTTCTATACTTTTTTGTTCATAATGTCTCTCTAGGTTTAGACAATTTTTTCAAAGATTATGAAATGTATTTTTTGGGTAGTTTTGTCTTAAAAAAGGATACAAATGTTATTTTCTAACTATCAAAAGGTATTATGTCTATTGATGTTACCTTTTTCTGAAGACATGCCATTTTTCACGCCCTCCATGGAAGTTGTTGCTTTCATTCAACATGTTATCTTTATTCAGTCCTCCAGTTTAGTGATAATTCTACCTCTTTCTAGCTCCAATTAAAGGGGAAATCAACCTTCATCGTATACTCATGGTGAAATTGATGCTACCGGTAAAACAAAGAGTGGCTCAATCACAGTCAATGGGGGGTGTATTGATTGAGAAAATGAAATTTTAATTCAGAAAAACTTTAATCTTGAAACCTCTTAATAATGATGACTATGTAGAGATGAATAGATTTTAAGAACACCAGAAATTTAAAAACAACAAAAGAAAGTATTAAAGAATCACAAAGATTTTTATACTGGTTTGATTCTTTTCAAATCTACATCTAGTTAATCCCAACAACATTAGCTGGATTTTCCACTAAAATCTTGGAAATGTCTAATTACAAGAAAAACCTATGGAACTAGACCATTACAAAAATCAATCACTCCTTGAAACACTCTTTAAGAAGATTTACAAGGCAATGAATACAATCAATTACCTATATACCAACACACCAAGCACTAGTGCACGAAATTTGATTCAAATAACAAGAAAAGTAAAAGATATCATGATAGGTTTCTTGATTCCTTCCATTGCCTATCATATCACCTGTATTGTGATTGATTACACAGAAAATTGACCTATAGTTTGAACAATCTCCCTTGTTGAATCAGGAGAAAATCAAAAAGAATTTTTACAAAATTACTCTGGGAAACTTCCTCACAAAATGCTTTCAAAGTCTGAAAGTATTGCAAAATGATATCTGTATTTAAAATTGAAGGAGAGGCTTCTTTTTAAATGGATTTTGATCTAACTGAATGAAATAATCTATTATTGTTAAATATAATTGATTAATTTTTTCATTTATAAACTCAGAAAACACTTATTGAGTCATTTTTAGAGCAAATATTTGGTGTATGTAAAATCCTCACGTTTGCATTCATAGATATTTCAAAAGGCTCTAGGACAGGGATTGTTTTATGAGGACAATAGAAATACTTAAATCTTAGGTTATTATGATACAAATTGGGCTGATTGGTCCATTGACAGAAGATCCATCACAATGTATTATATATTCATTACAGGGAGTATTATCTTTTGCTAGAGCAAGAAACAAATTGTTGTTATCCGATCTAGTGTAGAAGTTGAATATAAATCTATGGTCTTGGCAGAAGATATCCATCACAATGTATTATATATTCATTGGAGGGAATATTATCTTTTGCTAGAGCAAGAAACAGATTGTTGTTATCCGATCTAGTGTAGAAGTTGAATATAAATCTATGGTCTTGGCAGAAGATATCCATCACAATGTATTATATATTCATTGGAGGGAATATTATCTTTTGCTAGAGCAAGAAACAGATTGTTGTTACCCGATGTAGTGTAGAAGTTGACTATAAATCTATGGTCTTGGCCACATGTGAACTTGTGTGGATTAAGAAACTATTTCAAGAGTTGAAGTTTTGTGAAGTTGAGAAGATGAAGTTGTACTGTGATAATCAAGTGGCCTTTCATATTGCCTGCAATCTAGTGTTTTATGGGGGAACCAAACATAGAAATTGATTGTGTTATGGTAACTAATAGTTGTTGTTTAAGAAACTTAAAATATTAGCTCCAATTACCAGCTTGTAGACATTCTAACCAAGCCTTTTAGAGGGTCTAGAATTCAGTTTCTATGTTCTAAAAGCTTGGTGCATACAATTTATGTGCTCCAACTTGAGGGGATGTTAAAATAGTTGTTTATTTGTTGTACAGCTGTTGTAAAGTTGCTTTTGGGTATACATAGCTTAAGGTTGTACACACTGTTTTTATACGCAAACACATTTACTTATGCTTGACGAAAATTTGCTCTAATTGAATGTCATGAACCAACTAACCTAAAACCCTAAATCCAAAACCTAAATTTTAAGCTGTTAGATGAAAACGCATGAACTTTTTTCTATTATTTCATTCTTGACCCCTCATGCAAGAGTCCTTTGTGCTGGAAGCATGAACAATGTGCAAGCCACCTACCTGGTGCTAAAATTAAACTTTCTTGTTAAAATAATGAGGATAACATGGATTGAAACTCTAGACTACTTGGTTGTGGAGGCTTTGATACTGTTTCATGAATGAAGTATTCTTAAAGCTTTAGTTGTTAGCTGAATACAGAAAGATGGTTTTTTATTTATTTCTTGCAGAATTGTTTCTGTTGAGTATTTTAGCCTTTATTTTATAACTGTTGGTTACTAGGCTCTCATCACTTAATCTTTCTTGAATTGAGATGTGGATATGATCTTTTCCAGGCATCCCAGCATGCAATTTTTCTCTTTGCCAGGATCCCACAAATATGGCAGAACTTTTCTGTAAGTTGAAAACATATTGCCTATTCAATGTTCCTGCTATATTGGACAAAAACGCCTAGTTGTTGTCATTAGATTTACAAACTTTTTTTTTAAAGTACTTGCACTCAATACAATATTTGATTTTCCAGTCAGAATATCTACTTATGTCCTCTTTATTAATGAATAAATGGGTTCTTTCACTCTACTTCATGATGGCTTACTTTACACTAAAATACTTGAAAGAAACTTTGTTTCTGAGTATATGCTGTAATTGGTTATGTTTATAAGAGAACTGGTTGCTTTTTTGACTTGTGTGTAATGAGAGGCTAGGATGCCTTGAACCCTGTTGTAGTTATGCTGAATTTTTTCATATAATGCTTCTACATTCCCTATTGTGTGTGTGTTTTTTTTGTCTACAATTTTTCGTTTGATGAATTATGTTGACTCTTTGTTTCACTAGCCTTATTCTTCATTGATAACTTACTATGTTTGAGCAGAATAAAAGTACTGGCGAACTCAGCTTCATAACTTCTTTTATGAATTTTGCTGGTTCAATGGGTAAGCCATTATGATTTCGGTAAAGTTTTGTTAAGTTTCCTTGTGTTTACAGACTAATATATTTATTTTATTTGTTGCAGTTAGAGTATTCACAACTATCCAAGAAAATGCACCGAACAGTGGTAAGTTGATGCTTAATTTGTTTTTGTCATCTGGACTTTTGTTGTTGTTGTCATTGTCAATGAATGTTAACTTAGTGTTTTGGTGCTAAAAGTAGTGTTTATTTGTTTTACTTTTGAGAATCTTAGAGCATGTTCTATACAAATCTTAAAATAAGAAGAAAAAATAAGGTGTAGTTTTTGAGGGTAGCGGTTGTAGTTTTTATGGTTAGATGTTCGCAATAGAAAAAGATAGTATTTGGAATTAAGTGGTCTACTACATCAAAGCAAGTACTTCAACATTGTGTTTTTTCAAAGATAGTTCCAAAACATCTCCCATGTGTGTATTTCCCCTCCATATCTGATACTGTTAATTTTGCTTTTGAAAATAAGAGATAAAAACAACTAAACTACTGTTTGTAGCTAAAGACTACATTGAATGGAGTGCTAGGATTGGAATTTTTTTTCTTAGAAATATGACACTGTTATTTTCAAATAAGATGTATGGTTCTTTATAAGCAAGACAATATGTTGATTTTCCCAAGGATGATAGCACATCGTAATAATACATCATATGAAGATATATAGTTCATAGGTCCCTTGGATGATCTAGTGAATAAGAAGGGTAGAGCTCTCGAGAACTCGAGCACTCTATAGACTTGCTTTTCTTAAGCCTTAAGGAGCGGTAGATTCAAATTCCATGTTTTAAATCTTGTATATACTTGTGTAAGTATTGTCTTGTTGTGACGTGAAGTCCTGATACTACCAAGAAAATGGTGACTCAGTTTCCATTGTTAATATTGAAGCCACCTATGAATTGTTTCCATTTTTTTTGTATTTAAAATAAAACATATCTTTCTTTCAAAAATAATGTCTTCGCCCTCCTTGACTTGATACGTACCAAAATCTTTCATTGACTATTGTTATTTTAAATGTCTTTCTTTACTATTTCATATTATTGTGACTTTTTCTTAATTTTTTTGAAGTTCTCTTGGGCTATGCAATTGGTGTCGCAACAAATTTTACCATCCTAAGTCAGATAATATTATACCGAAAACCCCAGGTCGAAAAGGAGAAGAAAACCAAGTAATAGAACCGTATCGAGTTGTGTATATCTCTTCACGATTCATGGGCAACGCTAGGTGCCACTGGATCGTATCCACCATTATAATTTTGTCGCACTCTTAAGTATCAAACGTCTTATTTCAAGTTTCTAGTGCTGATAGGTGGACCATATAAAGGTAACCATTAGTTCCAAAAGTAACAGCTGATTATTATCTTTTATTTTGGATCCTGAGACAATCTTGTTTAATTATTTTATCGTTGTTTATCAAAGCTAAAATTTAAAGGAGGATAGTCCAGGTTCTTTGTAAGGAACTTTTATCATGATTTGTTAGCCTTACTTCTACTCTTCTATAATCATAAAATCTTAAGAATCTCATCATGATTGTACATGGCTTGGTTCCTTTTTGATATAAAATGTATTGGGTAAAATAAAAGCGTCGATGGTTTCTCACCAAGGTCTTAATGTGAGACATTAAGTTGCCTTGAGATTTCATATAGTTTACTCGCGTATTTGGAAGGCATATGAACTTCGGCTGAAGTACCTTCAAAACTGCATTGGCCAAATCGCCTTGAGAATTGCCATTTACTGGGTTGTCGTAAGTGCTGCTTTAGCACCAAAATATTTTAATTTTCTTTGCAGAATTTTCTCTATTTCATGCCAATCTATCTGAAAGATGATGATACAGAGTAACTTTTCCTCAGTTAAGCTTGTTCCTTTTATTATGGGTTAAATTTTTGACTGAAACGTTTAACGAGAAACGGTACCAACACAGCATATCCGATTGAATTCTGTTCACAAGACTTGCTTAAAAATATAAGTATTATTTTAACGTAGATTCTATACAAGTGATATAAAGAGGGTTGTTCATAGAAAACCTGCTTATACAAGTTACAATCTATTAGTAATTTTCTTAATTAACTTATGTGGAAGATTTATATAAAAAAAATATTTTTACTGATAATTCACTTTGTTTGCTTCGATCACATTCTTTGTCATAGTAAAAACCTCCTGCAAAAGCATCCAAAAACATTTTGATTTCTGACCTAAGTTCATTGTAGAACATATTAAGTTCTATCACATCATCAAATTTATGGTTTGGACACATTCTGAGAAGAGATTTGTATTTCTCTCGTGCTTCATATAAAGACTCATCTGGTCCTTGTAAGAAAGTTGTTATTGTTGACTTGACATTTAAATATCTTGGTGGTGGAAAAAGTTTGATTAAGAATTTTCTTTTAACATCTTCCACTTCACCAAACTTTGATTTGGTTGAGACTGCAACCAAATTTTTTCTTTTCCAATTAATAAAAAAGGAAACAATTTGAGATATGTTGCCTCCTCATCCTCTCTTGCTATCCCTATGGTGTCATATAATTCATAGAAAGTTGTTAACTGATTGTAGGGATCTTCAATATTCATTCATGCAAACTGATTTGTAGTGATTAATGACAGCAAAGCAGATTTCATTTCCACACCCTTAGTAGCTTTAACTATGTTTCAAAATTGTCTTGGCCCTTGTTGTAGCATATAATCTCCTAGTAATCTTCTCTGTTCATACGTTCTGCCATTGATTCCTTTTGATTATGCTGAATTGAGCTCGGAAACAGTGAGTTTTCTCCAATTTGCTATTGTTGCTGCTCGAGCTATGTCTGTTGTCTCTTCTTCATGTTTTTGTTGTTGTTCCTTCTAGCAGTTTTTTCCTATTTTTGGATCAAACAACAAGATTGTTTCTTGTTCTCTTCTTGGCATGCACAATCAACTCAAGATCAATTGAGCGGAGCAACGTAAAAATATAAACATTTTTAAATAAGTAACTATTGCAAAAATTTACACAAATATACAACTATCTCAAGGTGATTATAAACTACTAATTAATTTTAGCACAAATCCTTGGTAGCGGTGCCAAAATCAATCCAGAATCATATTTTGAATCTTCTCATTTCATATCTTCCGACTAATATGCAACTTTGAGATTTTACACCAACTTCTTAATTTCTTTTTTTTTTCTACAAAAACAACGCAAATATATTAAATTTCACTTTTTAATATTTCTTCTCTCTTCATTCTATATTTTAATGGAAAAGAGGAAGGTTGTTTGTGATTTTTACATTAAATTTATACAAAATAGGTGTCTGAATAATATATTATTTTATTAATATTAGACACTTATCGATTACGCCATAGGAAAATCATCTCTTTTTAATAATGAAACGGAAGTATGAAATTTAAATGAAACATAATATAGTTCAAGACCTCAAAATTTGTATCCACAACTACTCAACAAAATATTATTATTTTCAGCATATAATTTTCTGACTAAAACTGGAAAGTATAGTACAATTTAAATTTTTTTGTTACAAACTTTTTCTTATAATTTTTCTAGAAAAAAATTGCAAACTTTCTTATGATGCACAATTACCTAAGTCTCTCACACGTCTAAAAAATTTATGAAGTTGTGATGTGAACACTTAAGTCAACTCTCTTATTAAATTAAATTGTTAAATTGTGGTGATAATACTCAAATAAACTCTTTATAGTTTTCTAATTTTTCCCTTTTCCACATTTTATTCAACGTAGAACTTTAGTATAAATCACTTGAGAACCAACTAATCGATATTACAAAACCAGTTAACTCAGCAAAATTGATTTGATTTTAAACTAGTGAAATTTATTCCGGTTCCACAATAATTCGATTCAAATTGATTTTCTTTTGCATACACCTTACATTTACGAAATGTTATATTTATACCTGGTCCCTTACAACTCTCAATCTTAAGATGAGTGATATATTTAGATATCAGAATTAGACTAGAGGCCCACTTAAAAGAATAAACCCTAATTTTGTTAATCAAACTCCTCAAAGACAATACCATCTCACTACTCCTAAATAAAAGATAAATATTCGCTGTTTCTAAGTATAAATAAACATATACACCGTCACTTGAAAAATATACATTGAATATTTTTAGCACTACAAAGATTATACATCAAATGTTTCTAGCTTAATACTATTTCAGCTTTTACAGTAACAATACCAATAACATCCCACCATTTAGAATGAAAGGATTTTCACCAATTAAGAAAACGATTGGCCTCTCAATAATGCCCATAAAAATAAAAAATCAACGTGTCTCGCGGTGTTGACTTCAATTTTACAGCAATAAACTTGTATATCGTTTTAACGAGTCAGTGATTAAATGCTTGAAAATAGAAGATAGAATATGGTAATTGACATTATTGGAGCACAGAACCAACTTTTGGTAAGTCAACAAAGACCTCTAACTTCTTTTCTGGTGCTGTCGTGATCCAGTTAAGGACAAAAGCTATGACTCAGGACTGAACATGATTTGTCATTGGGAATCACTTTTCTTTTTATCACTGAAACTAAAAAGAATCCGCTGGTTTTGTATGAATTGTAAACCATCGAGTGATCAATTTTCTCGTTTGATTCGAGAAAGTTCATCAATATTTCTGAACCATTATTTCAACCACACCAATTGCCAAATCGGTTCACAATCTGAGTTTTGTGACTAGACTTAACCACAAATGGTAATGGCTTTCACGACGCGCTTCTGCAAAATGGAGCAGTTTTACTTTTCTCCCTTCGTCGCTATCGTGTTCTGGCCTTCCAAGAATTCCTTGTTCAAAAGTGACATCCAAACAAATTTCATACAATCATGTGCTTTTATACTTTAAAGAATATCAAGACTAAATCTATCTCTCACTTTAACGAAATAGATAAATCTAGGTACATGAATCCATCATAACACAAATAGGGCGTGTTGGCACTCACATGTATGAATCACATTCTATTAGAAGAATTTATGAACTGAGAAGTTTAAAGAAATTTTTTTTTGAATTCAAGTCAAACATCTAAAAGTAATTTTAGTCCAACAGCATCTTTCCTTCTCAATTCATGTATTGGAATACTCAACTTTGCATTCAAAATAACAAAAAATGTTCTATAACTTTAATCCACACTTGTATTTTGTTGTCAGCAAAAACAAATCGTCCCTGGCTATATCAAGGCACGAAGACATGATCCAGAAGTTCACCGCAAGTATACCATTAAACTGTGTACATATGGTGATACAAGCATTTGGGAAATAGCACCATTTTTGCGACAGATAAATGGCAACAAAATGTACAAGATAAACATGAGCAAAATAAATCAACATATTTTTTTCCACAAACCTTGACAGTTTAACGAAATCTCGAAACATAAATCAAGCCTGCAACGTATGACATCAGGCCCCTGGAGAATTTTAACCTCAAATAGCACTGATTATATTATGAAATGGTATGAACAATTAGAAGGAAAAGCTCGGAGGAAGGAGTACATCAAAACATAAGAACCAGTTTATTTGCCTTTGTCTTTCCAACTGACAAATGGATGCAAGTAAAATGTAAACTGCATGCTGCCAAAGAAATCAAATCATCTCAAACTCATACAGAAGTCTTGGATATATCGATTAGACTGGATACTCTAAGTTGCAACCCCAAAATGCCAAGCAAATGTCATCACCAAAATGAAAACATGTAAATACAAGAGAGCTTTTTCTGCATGCTAGCTTTCATTTGTGTAATCGTCCAAGACCATGCACAGAAAACAAAGCATATCCTCTGCCCATCCACTGTCAAACATCTGACACAATACAATAGTTTGTACATAGAACACCAATCATGATCAGAAAATCACATAAAAGTCAGTCCTCATTATCCACCCGGAAACTGCACTTGCTAACACGCGACAGTTTTTCCCAATCCAAAATGAAATCCAGTTATCCTGATTGAGTTGACACATTACTGTGGTACGCTAGGGAGTATGAATATGAATATGAATCAGACAAAATTCAAAAGAGAAATACTGATAAAAAATTCAAACAAGTTAACAAGTGACCAAGATTTTTATAATTCTAGTTTTTTAATAGGTATATCATTACCTCGTATGGTATAAAAGACATGGATTTTTATGGTATGCCTTGGGAGAGAGTTAGGACACGTAACAGAGTTTACCAAACAAAGTAGAGCACCATAGATGATTGGAGAGTGAGAGAAAGAGAGAATGTGACCGTCACTTCAACCGTGAAGCTTCAATTTCAAAAGCCAATAAACATCACACGGCATAAATTTCAAATTTAAGTACAGGACACATAACAATCAAATGATACAGCACAAAATAATGAAAATGGTCAAAGACTAAGGTTTGCTTTGGCCCTGCCCCTAACCATGGCGTGCACTAGTGCTACCACCCGACCATCTCCTCAAAGTGCTAGCAACTAAGCTCCTCCCAGATAAAAGTCCTAACCTCGACTTGAACGAACTAGATCGGGCGGTGCTGCCCGATGCTGATGATGCTGCCGCAGCGATTTGGGCAGGCATTTGAGGGAACTCTAAACCATTTTCCTGTGCCCCTCCATCACTAGCACTAGCTTCCTGAAGTTCTGCCTCACCAGTATCTAAATTAACAGCAACTGACCCCCTAGTCCTCCTCAACCAATCCCCACCCTCAGGGGTAACCCCCTTACACTTCTTAACCTTCACTTTCACCAAATTGGGACACCCATTCGCCAATGCCTCCATCCCTTGATCCGAAACAGGACAACTCTTAATACACAGTTTCTTCAAAGCGACACACTTAGCAGCAATGCAAGAAATTTCAGGATCACCGACCGAATCACTTCCACACAAAGCCAAACGCTCAAGATTCTGGCAATTAGATGCCAACATTTCCAAACTCGCCTTAGTTGGGTTAACCCCAATTAGTACTAATTCAAGCAAATTAGGGCAACCTTTAGCAACACCTATCAACCCATCATCGCCAATTCGATTGGCCTTCCATCCATCAATGTGAAGCTTCCGCAAAAGCTTGCACCTATCTGCAATAGCAACAAGTCCAATATCAGAACATTCAGGAGTCTTAACAAGATGCAGAATCTCCAAATTCGAGTAATTCGCGATTGCTTGCAATCCAATGTCGCTAATCTGAAGCCTCTCGAGGTGAACCTCAACCATTTTAGTCATTCTATCTGCCATTAATTGAAAAAGCCGGTCCCAATCGCCAGAGCACCGGAAAAGCTTCAAGGTCTTTAGATTCTTCGCGCCGAGAATAAGCGTTCCGAAACACTGTCCGTTGTAGAGCTCCTTCAGGCAAATGGTCTTCAGCGACGACCCCGCGACACCAGGTCCAATCGGTTCCGCAGCCGCCGCATCAGTGATTCCGCGGAGGCGCTTCACGGAGAGCTCCTCCAGCAAGGCGCAGTTGTCGAGCACCGCGTTCATTCCTTTGGATCCGAACGTGCACGATCCGCACGAAAGCTTCTTCAATCCCTTACAGTTTTTGGCAAACACTTCCATACCGGCGTCGGTTAGCTCTCGGCACGCGCGTAGCTTTAGACGCGTGAGGTTAGGGCACCGCTGCGAGATCAGCACCAGCGAGTCGTCGCGTATGCTCACGGATCTACGGTCACACTTCAGCGCAAGCTTCGTGACCGAGTCGAACCGAGAGAAGAGCGACGGAATCGCCGAAAACAGCTCTGATTCCGCGTTCAGAGAGAGACGGTGGCGGCTCTGTCCTTCGATCTGGAGCCACCGCTGGCAAACGAGCGAACAGCGGTTCCGATCAGCGGAGCTAAGAAACTGAAACACCGAGGCCAGACACTCGTTAGGGAGATCAGATATGTAGTCGGTGGTTCCATCAGTTACCGCCTCAACACGGCGGTTTTCGCTGTCGCCTTCGCCGCTGCCACAGGAATAACTAACCATCGGCGAAACCGAGGCTGTGGATCTGGTCTTAGAGATATTGACAGAGCGGTTGCCTTGGTCCCTCTGGCGACGACAAGCGACGGCTGCAGCCGAGGACGCCGATTGGCCCATCCACGGCGGTTAGGGAAACAATAAAGAAACAAACGGTTGAGATTGAAGGCTCTCACCGTTACTATCCTAGACTCTTCCTCTTCCTCGGAGGAAGACTGAACTCACTCGCCACTAACTAACTCTTTCTCCTCCCTAATCTTCTTCTCCCTTGGAATGGTTTCTTGGGTTCTGAGTTCAGTGGCGGAATTGAAATCAATATTCATTTCACCTTATTTTTTTCTGTGCTCTGTTTGGTGTGACCCAATAAAGTGAACAATTTTTTTTAAACGGTACTACCGCGACCAGTCATATACAATTCAATACCGTATGGACAACCTCACCGGGTTACCGTGGGGTCCCTCACTCGCTTTTGCGGCACGTGTGAATCAATGTCATGAGGGAGCGTGTTTGCAGGCGCTGGGTTTGTTCTCAGCGGTTGTTTGTTTGTTGCAGTTGAGTGATAGAGACTTATACAGCTTCATACCGCTGAAGGCACGCATTTTCAGAAAAATTCACCTTACTTTATTTTGAATATTTCTCTGAATAAGGTAGTATCATTATTAACTAATTCATTATCTAAACACACGTACTATCATGTACAATTTTTTAAATATATAATATTATATTAGTAAATTATAATATTAGTAAATTTATATATAAAATAAATTTATAATATATTTTCTTAATATGTAGTTTATTATCATAAATTGCTTTCAATTAATTATGTAGAAGAATCATAAAATATTAAATAGTGCTATAAATTCTGTATTTATGTCATTGGTATTCTCTTTTAAAATAACCTCCAGCTACTAGAAAAATACTTCATTTTCAGGCTGCTCTTTAGAAAAGACTCCCCTACTATTCTCCATTACCATTTTCTAAAAAATAGTGTTGAAAACATGTTTTCAAATACAAATAAAAAATAGAAACCTTCAAGAATATATGTAATACATATGTTTTTAGTTATATATATATATATATATATATATATATATATATATATATTTTTTTTTATTATATAAAGTTACGAATACATCTAAACTTGATGTATTATTTATACGGTGGTAAGTTTAAAATGTTTATTGAAAAAAATTATGACTTGGTATCCAAATCAGTGCATATGGTATGATACGAATTAGATCTTATTTGTTTATTTAATAACTCAGTAATACTAAAATATTTATTAAAAAGATTTGGATTTGTTTGTTTCAGTTTTAATTAAAGTAAATATATTTTTCAACAGAAAGTGGTAGAGTAAAAGTCAACGCACAATGAAGTTTGAATAGATTGTTAAATTAAGGATGAGAATGGAAGATTCCAATTTGAAGTTTCAAATACAAACACAATTTTGGTTCTTGCATAGATTTAATAGACCATGGACCAAGTCTATTGAATAGGTTGACTAGGGACTTGTTTCATTTTTTTTAATAACTTTTAAAATAATTTAAGATTTTAGGCAGTGTTAATTTTTCATTTTAAATTTATTAAATTTTGAGAGTTAAGTGTTTTAAAAAATTTAATAAAATCAAAATATATTGTTTCACTCTATTTTTTTCAATTCAACAATATTCAAGTATAAATAAAAATTAGAAACTAAAACTTATTTTCACATATAGATCTCTATATTCATTGTTCAAAGACATGAAATTGTACTTAGAGATTTGAACATGTGAAATACCTTGATTTAGTTGTTATCATGAAAAAATTATACAATAAGAATTCAATTCACTTATATGTCAAAAGGTAAACATTTCTGATCTATATAATATAACCTTTTTTTTTTACACTACGTAATATATCATAAGATTATCTAACAACTATAACCACTAAAATTTTCTTTAGAATAATATAGTATTAGTAGAGTTTCATCATTTTCTTGAGATTGTCAAATTCAATATACAACTTAAAACCTTTCGACATAATATATTCTTCTTGAAAGTAACTTTGTTCAAATTGTACTATATATCACATCTCAAACAAATTTCTTATACATTAACATACCAGTTTTGTCTTGATTCATTTTCAATCTCTATCATACACCTAATAACTTACCACACTTAAAAGCATTTAAACATGTTTCTCAAAATTTCAAACTATTGATTTTACTCACAAAATACCCCTTTTGGCCCATCAGCAATACAAGTTCACTCATGAGACACCTATGAGAGTTTTAATATAGGGAACTCGCCTAATTAGACACAATTGAGGATTGACTCTTCTAGTGAGCAAATGGCTCGCCATGTGATCAAAACTCTCAAGTTTTTAATAAAACAAATTTCGTCCAATGAGAGGTTTGTTCACCCAATGACCAAGTATTGCGATTTTAAAATGATCTCCTTATTAAAACTAGACTCGTCCAATTACTAATCCTCTATAAGTTATTGGAATTTTAATAAAACAAAATTTGTTTACTGAGATGTTGACTCGCCCAACAACCCAAAACATTAGGAGTGTTTAAAGTTTCGTCCAACAAGTTTTTGATTCGTTTAATGACCAATGTTTTATTAACTCAAAATTAAGTCCTTATGGCACAGAACTCTAAAAAGTTTTTACAAAGAAAAATCTCATTTTCTATCAAAATTCATATATATATATATATATATATATATATATATATATATATATATATATATTATATTAAAAAATATATGTTTTTATAGAAGAAATTAGGTCGAACTCTTTAAAATAATAGGATACATTTTTAATAATTAAAAGATCATGTTTATTTAGTAAAAATATCAATCTGACTCATCATTCGTCACATAAAAAAGTTAACATAAAGAATAATTACATCTTGTATTTTTTTTTCAAAGTATAAAAATCTAACAATAACAAAGTTTCAAATAAAGATAAAAGTAAAAAATCGTATTGTAGTTTAAAAACTAAAACAAAAATTAATCCTAGTAGATTATATTTTTGTTTCTCCTCTACTAAAGTTTTTTTTTTTATTATTATTATATTTTCTATAATGTGAAATTTTACATGTTTAATTTGATCTTTGTTGCTGTGACGTAGAAAACAAAGTGTCACATTATTAAGACATATGGATGCCCATGTTCTAATGATAACTATATAAACACACCACTTGAAGATAAGATTTTGTCATCGAAGATCAAAATAATAAAATTTTATATTGTCCGCATTCAAATAAAAAAGGTTTATATTACAGAGATCAAGTTGATATATTATAGAGGTCATTTCAATATTTGATATAAAACTAACTTTGCAGATTAATATTTATTATTATGGTATTTATATAAATTCATTTGTTAATTTTATATTTAGTTTCACTTGACTGAAAATATTAGCGATGGTTGAATTAATTTAACTTTCTTAATTTTAAAAAATGAATAATTTAAATTTATAACTAAGTAACTATAATTAAAAATGATTTCCAAATTTAAGCATAATATTTTTTTTAAATACTAATATTGAATAATATTAGGATAGTAGATTTTTTTTATACTAATAAAAAATTGATGGTTATAAGTAAATTTTAACTACAATTGATGGTTATTTAAATCTGTACATCATTTCCTATTATTGTAATCAATAATAATTTAAAAACTATAATTTTGTATTTTATGAAATTAAGAGCATTATATGAATTTTACTAATATTAATAGTTTCAATATTAGAAGTTGACAATACAAATAACAAAAGAAGTTATAAACTATTTTATAAATATACTACTTTTTCATAGATGACATAATATTTCAAATATGTTATAAGATCAATAAGTATTAATTTTTGAAAAGAGAGATATATGTTAATGATGCAAATTATTCTTATAATATTTTAATTTTAATTTTGATTTATTTTCTTCATTATAGTAGATTGTTGTTTATTTTATTCCCAGAACGGAGGTTCTTATATTTAAATGATAATGTCACGTATAAAATGTAACTTCTTTTCTCATTATGTGTGATGTCATTTTATAAAAGAAAGGTATTTAACGATAATAAAGACAAGGTAAATTCCTATAAAATAATTTTAAAATGAAAAAACTCTTTAAAAAATATTTATTGATAAATTCATGAATTTTAATATGCAATATAGATAATTCCCATTTAATAGTTTTCACACTACCAAATAAAACATATCCAAAATAGCCATGTAAATCCCTCCAGGCAAGTATAGGCATAAGAAAAAGGCTAAACTACATATCTCAAAACTTCACATTATCTAACCCAAAAACTACCATGGGACATCCAGTAAAAGCATCAATTCCTGCTCAGAAGAGGGGTATCTTCATCTGGATTTGGCTCTGCTCACACCAATCGTAGGTGATCATTGCAAAGGAGAACACGCAAGGAAAAACAAACATAAACAAGAAGGGTAAGCTAACTTGAATAAGAGAATTCATGCAGTTTAACATTAAGTATCAATCAAAACTTATCACATTTGCCATAAACAGTTAAGCTTCCATAACACAATACAAAATACATGACTCTAGACTCAATATCCGGATTATGTAAAAGACATTTGAGCTCTTGGTGGCTTGCACCTGTAACGGTTTCCAAACTCTGCAGAATCTGGACACAAGGGGTTATCACCCGACCGTTCCCAGGGTAAGTCCCCTTCGCGTCTAGGACTTGATCAAGTCGAAAGACTAGGACCTCCTGCTACTCCTCACGACATAATCCATTCTACTCTATTTGAGCGTGAATGATTATTGGAGTTTTAGGATACCAACCAATACAGATTTCTCACGTCCTTACACACACTAACATACTCATATGAATTTCCCTTGAAATTCCATTCAACCACAACCTCCCTTAATTCATGTTCATCCATTTCACCACATAGAATATTAACATATCATTTCAAGCGTATAAGAGACTACAGGTGCAAAGTTTCATCTAGACATATAACTTCATTCTTTACAACAGAACCACAAACCTCCCACCGCAGTGATCCTCGCTCAAGCTAGATAATCTAGCCCAGGCGAGAGGCCATCTCGCTTAGGTGAGTCAGTCTCGCTTGAGCGAGGCTCTAACAGTGGCAAAAATAAAAACCTGGGCGAACTCTTGCTCAGGATAGGTTGATTCACTTAGACGAGAGTGTCTCTCGCTCAAGCGACCTCAGCTCGCCTAGGCGAGGCTTCGCGCTTGAACAAGGGTGGGTTTTCTGGTGTTTTCGCTTAGGCGAAAATACCAGATTACGAACTTGTTCCCACATGCAGGAGCCCAGATTCTTCACACACAAATCAATCACCCACCAATTCATGCAATTCAAACATCATTTCAACACTTAAACATGTAATTCAGACTCATCAAGCATATTTCTATGCGAATTTGAGTAAAAATGGTTAGCTTCCCTTACCTCTAGAAGTTACTAACTAGTTAGAACACTTCCAACCAAGGGCACTTCAATTGCACAACCTAATGAGCTGAAATACAGGTTCGCAAGGTGAGAATAGGTTCCCAGTTTGGCTCAGCAAGACTGGAGCTCCAAAATTTCAAATTAAAAAGAGATGGGGAAGGCTGGAATTAACTTACATAGAGAAAAAAGAATTGCAGCTGAAGGAAGAGGTCCTATTCTGCCACAGGAAGAAAGGAAGAAAGGAAGAAAGGAGGAAATTCAGAATTTGTATTCAAGTCTCCAGGTTAGAAAGAAGTTAAAGAAACAAGAGGGAAGGGAGAATGTGCTGAAGAGAGTGAAGGAGTGTGACTTAGTGTACTGGGCAATGAGAGTGGAAAAGAGTATCTAAAAAAAGGGGTTTCACAAATTACATTTTAAACCTAACTTCTTATTTACTTATGAATGATCATCTATTATCAGTTTAAAATATTTTGTGAGATCAATCTTCTTTCAAATTTAAATTTTTTCTAAATTATCTTTAAAAGTATAATCATAATCAGTTTCATTCGATCTATTTATAATACCAAATTTAATGCGCGAAAGAGCAGTCAAACAAAATACATCACGTGTCATCAAACCATAAAGTGCAAGTTTTATATTCTAATTATTCAACATCTTTCCAACCAAATACATCTATCATAATTATGTGACATTTTATTGGAATATATAATATATTTAAGTCTTAGTTGTGTTTTTTGGGTGTTGTGTCTTGTGAACAAATAGTAATGTGTTGAATGATAATGAAAAAACTTAAAAAAAAAAAAATAAAATTACGCATTTAGTTGCATTATTTGATTTTAGTCATATTATTTGGGTCAACTCATGAACTACAATGACAAAGGGATGAATGATAATGGACCACCAAGAAAAATCAAAGGGTGGTGTTGGAAAGAGAAATTTATTTATGGAGTTTTTAAAATAAATAATAATAAGAAAAAAATTTAAAATAGTTACAGAAAAAAAAAATTCTCTTTTAAAAATTCATATTAAATTTTTTTTCCAAATAGACTCGTGGAATTTTCTGAGATAACCATTCACCTCTTCTTGATGTGTTATCTGATAAACACATTTCATATATTTTTCCTTTTTCTCAAAGTGACGTGTGAAAATTTATGACTTCATTCCTATATTTAAATCTTTTTCACTAACGAACTTGAGCGAGTTCAATCAATTAAAACAAAATTAATTACAATTTGTGAATAGTTATTATATTTTTAATACTCTTATCATAGATAATATATAACTAAATAATAGTTCACACATAAATTCAATTCAATTTTTTATTAAAAACAGTAATTTAGTCATTTATGTATATATGGTTAAATATTTTTTTCTCTTATCTATAAAATTTAGAATTGTCAAAACTTAAGAAATGTATGAATTTAATAATTTTAATCAAATTTTGTTAAATTTATTTATCGTTTATCATGACAATTTTTTTAATTAATATTGAAGTAAAAAATATCAAAACGGTATAAACAACTCAAATGTTATAATAAAACACATTTAAAACATTAAATAAATTTAACAACAGTTTGTTAAAAAGACTAAATTCATGCATTTATGAAGTTATGAGACTAAATTGAATCAAAATTTCAAAAAAAGACTAATTTTAATTTTCACTGAAAATTAAAAGAACATGTTTAATCTCTCTCTCACACACACACACACATATATATATATATATATATATATATATATATATATATATATATATATATTAAGTTTTAGTTAATTTTTTTCCAAATATAATACTCTTTTTTCTGTTTTGTTAAAACTAAAGTATTTTGATTTATTTAATTACCAACTATAACTCACTTGATGGTCCCAAAAAACTTAAATCTGTTAATTATGTTATCTCAAATATTTGTATCAAACGTATAAAACAATAAAATATGAACAGTTAATGATAGCTTATTACAAGCCACACATCAATTCTTAGTATTCACGCAATAATAAAAAGGAAAAAAAAATGTAGTAAAAGGATCTACACCCAAAAAATGTATTATTGTCATACATAAGGACCTAAAAGAGTATAAATGTTTTTTACAAGTAGAACTCTAAATAATAATGAAAATAGACAATTAAGACAAATACAAACGAATAGATTATAGACGGTAAAATATTACGTACTATCTAAGCCCCTTTTTCTGTCCCAAAAAGGTTGGGTCTGGCCTTTCGTAGGCCCAAGGCCAGCCCCTTTGTAGGACACCAATACTCTGTCAGCCCCCCTCACAATCTCACTTTACCTTTTTTTTCTTCAGAAAAATAGTTCCCTCCTATCTCTCTCTACGAAAGCAGAAGCTTTGCTAGGGCATAGAGAACTTCCCTCCTCGAGTTAGCTCAGTTGTTCTCCTCTAGTAAGTTACTCCTAGGATCTGTAGTAGCCTTTTTCCTTCTCCTTTTCTAGTTGGGTGTTTTGTTGCGTTTAAGGTTCATTCTCTTACTCTAGTTTGGGTCCTGGGGTTTTGTTTCAATTCACTATCCTAGTCTGTAGAGTTGTTGTGCCTAAGTCGTGCTCTTTAAGTTGTTGTTCCTTTTCTTGCATTAAAAAGGTAAGGGAAGCTAGGCCTTTTCTTTTCGTAATTTTAAGTACTTGGTATATTTCTACTCTATTTCATGCTTGGGATGATTTAAAAGTGTTGTGCTTGTATATGAATGAACTGTTTGGTGGGTGTTGTCTGTTTGGGGTGCTGCATGTGTGAAATAGTGGGGGAGAACTGGTATTCTCGCCTAAACGAGCTCGTCTCGCCTAGGCGAGAATAGCAGAAGCTCTCCCTGGTGCTGCTCGAGCATCTCGCTCAGGTGACCAAAGCTTGTTTTGAGCGACGCATTGCCTCGCTCAGGCAAGAATGGCTCGCCCAAGCGAGTACTCGAGGAAAGCCAGTGTGCTCTGCTCGTGTCCTCGTCCAGGCAAGGGGTTTTTATTTTTGGGCGAATGACGATCTCGCCCAGGCGAGCTGGTCTCACCCAAGCGAGGGCTCGCAGAGTGCCACTGTTACAGACCTCGCCCAGGCGAGAATGCCTAGCCTAAGCGAGACAGTTGTTGTAGCTTAGGCGAGGGCTTCTAGCCTAGGCGAGAATGGTGCGGATTTGTGTTGTATACTCTAGTTTACTTTGTGTGTGTGGCTATTTATCTCGAACGTACATGATTATGGTGAAATTGCATGAGTTGCATGAGTTGTATGCACTAAAATTTGTATGTTAACATGAGGAAAACATGGGATTCTATTTGGTTGGTTGAGAATGTGCATGAGAATTAAATGTTGAGAAAACCAGTGGTGGTTATGGTATGAGGATCATGAAATTTGTATGTGATATGCGTAATTCCATGAGTCTCGTGGGGAGATCTCATGGTGGCGCGTAGTGTATATATTAAGATATGGATTCAAGTAAGGATCGCATCCCGAAACTTGAATGCGTCAGTGAGTCTCAAGTAGAGCAAACTGACCCAAGTGGTGAGAGTGGCGGAAGACCTTAGTCTTTGGCAGGATAATGGCCTTAGATGCTTGAAGGTTAACCTTGTGTGTGGTAGGGTGAAACCCATTGGCAATGGCTCTGCAGAGTAGTAGAGGCTACCATAAGTGCAAGCGTCTAGTGAATCCGATCTTAGTATATGTATCCGGATAATTGAGTCATAGTGTTCTACTTGTCTGCTATACCATGATTCTCCGTGCTCACTGTGTTGCATGCTTGAACTGTTTAAGTATTCGTTTGCTATACTATGTTAACTTTAAATTACACTAGCTTACCCTTTCTTTTCGTGTGTGTTCTTGCCTTGATTTTTTTCCTTTTGCAATGATCACCTTATGGTGGGAGCAGATGGAAAGAATTCTGGAGGTGGATCTGATGGTGGTAGCAGGGCTGCGTAGTTGGGACCAGTTATCTGTAGCAGAGCATTTTTTATGGCTATAATGCCCTTCTTTTTGTAATTCCTTACTCTAGGAGCGACCCTTTTGCAAACTTTTAAACTTCCTTTGTGTTTGTTTATAGCATGTGGTATGCCTAAGTTACTTTCGAAGTATATTCTTGGATGACTGTAACAATTACCTTTCTAATGTTTTATGTTCATTTGATTGCTCCTCGTTATTATAATCATGTGATGTTTTATTGAGTAGATCATTCTATTTAAATAGGATGTCACTAGATATTGTGCTCTTCATAAAATGATAATGATTTATAGCGATTAAATAATAATTTTACACATTGACTTCAAATTATGAAAGAATTTGTCTATTAATTTTATTTATTTTCATGAAGAAAATAATTTGATCCAAACAATATTTAAATATCAATCTTAACAAAAACTTTATAAACATATTTACATGATTTTGTTCCAAAACTACATTCAAAATCTTAATCTCCCTAGACTTAACAACGTATTTAATAAAGTGTACTGTAGTACTAACATATCTTTTTTCTCTCATGATATATTTGATTATCAACAAAAACACTTTAATTATCATGTTATGAGTATCCAAATTTCAACCTAAACTAATTAAAAAATTTAAAAAAAATCATAAAGCAAAAAAAACTTACTCTATAAAAAAATTAGAATAAGTTATAAAATATTATTATTCTATTACCTTCTTAATGATGTTATCTGATAAAAAAAACATTTTGTAAATCAACTTTAAAATCTTAAAAAAAAAAAATAAAGAAGATTTATTAAAAAATTAATAATAATACATTTCTAAACTAAACCGTTAAATAATTAAAATTTTAATTTATCGTAAAAGTATAAATTAGAATTTTAACTCTTACATTATTTAGAGAAATATCTTTACGAAACTTAAAATGTTCCTATAGTAAATAACACCAGTAATATATTTATTGCACTTCGTCTAATTCTCATCCGAATAATCTTGGTAAAAAGAATTTGCAACAGTCTCTCTCTATATTTATAATTAATTAATTAATTAATTATAACAGTTGTCTTAAATAAGATTTAAAAAAAAAATGCTCAATAACATCGTTTTAATATTTTTTTAACTCCTTATTTGTTTCGATCGTATTATCTTATCTCTATTTCTAAATTAAATTTTAATTAAAATATCAATAGTTAAAAAATATTATGATATTGGAATATAAATTTCTTACCCAATATTTAAAATAGTATTTACATGCTAAAAATATACTTATCTGTTGCAGATTTTAATCATAATAGTTTATATGCTTTTGAAAGTATTTATTTATTATAATTATAATTATAGTTATACAAACAAAACCTTAATCGTTGCATTGCAAAGACAAACATACTAGTTAAAAAAGTTAAAAGAGCCATATTAATAAATGAAAGTGATAAAAAAAATATACAGAAAGTGTTATGAAATTAAGATTGGAGACTTTAAATAATCATACGCGACCAAACACATTTTTTCTATTTAAAATATAAGAGAACATTTTACAAATTGAATTGAAGACACAAAAATAGTATAACTTGTATATAATGCCACGAATTGAAAATTAAGAAATATAGACAAACTCGGAGTATTGTAACTATATATCACTTAATTTAGCACAAACAATTCAGGTGAACTATAAAATAATGAACATGGGTCCACTTTTTAAAAAATAAAAAATAAATGGATTGTTCAATATTAACGATTTTTTTTTGTTTCCATTTGAGATAATTTAATCGATGAATATGCCAAATTAGGAGGTTGGTCCATTAGATATCTTTGATCTCTAACTAACAAATTTCATCTTTGAAACTAAGACCATAAATAGACATAAAATATAAGCAATTATGTGAAAGGGCACAAATACACAACTAACATTTGAACGACAATCTAACTAAATCAAATTATAAATTCTCAAGGTTTTAATTATTTATGATTTTAATTAGATCAATTTGCACTAAAAAAAATTAAACTTGATCGATTTAGATGATTAAAATAAATTAAACTATAATATAAACATACATGCATACATGTAACTTTCATGTAAATATAATTGTTAATAGCTCACCAGATATTTACACTCTTAGAAATCAAAACTTTAATGGATTTCAAGATCATTAAGTGGTTGTTAAGGGATATGTAATTTCATTTTAAATTCTTATTAAAGAAAGCAAACTTTTCTTTTAAAAGTTCAAGTAAACTAAAAAAAAGGTTTAAAGTAAGCAATTGTTTCACAAACCAGTGAAAAATGTAAAGAAATTTTTTATTATTTAAAAGTTATATATACCACAAAATATATTATTTTTTTATAAATTTATAAAGTCTTTTTTCATCTTTTATCCTAATATCGTATATAAATTGGAATGTGAGAGAATATAAAACAATTTTATTTTTATGAATTCAGTCAAGATTTCTTTTATCTTCAAATTTCAAGTTTTCTTATTTTTTATTTTACTTGTATATGTTTGCCTGATTGCATAAAAATCTGACCCAACTATATAAACATATGTTAATACTAGTCTAGTTTCCTAGCTACATGTTGGATTGTCAATGAGACTTTTAACCTTTAATTTTTTTAGGAAAAACATTGATTGTGTTTAATAGTTACATAGAAGAGTGTATATTCATTTTATTTTCGTAAGATGTAATATTTATATATTTCTAAAGAACAATCATATGATATTTTAAATATTTTTCATGTTATAGACAAGGATAATTAGGATTAGAGAATACTCACATACAAGCAAAAGTGGTTGCGTTTCAAATAATATTCAATCACTTAGTCATAATTGACTACTTTGCAATTATTACTAAATGGTTAGTGCACTCCAAATAATACATGAGTTTTTGGCCGATATTAGTTGCATGTCCAAACAATACTTTTGTTATTTTAGTTAATGATGAACCAGAATTAAACAATAATTACTTATACATACTTGCACCATTAGTCTACTCAGTGAAAATTCAATCAATTTGATTTATAATTGAATGTTGTATAGTAATTTTAAATGAACCAGTTAAAATCATCACAAATTTTAATATTTTATTTTCCTAATCCTCTTACATTATATTTCTTTTTTAAAAATGACTCTTAAACTTAAAATTATGTTCGATAGTCTTTATCAGATGTAATTTCTTCAAAAGAATACTTAATATTGTATATGTTAAGTATGAATTTCATCTATTTATATTAATCGCACAAATATTTGTGAAAATTTGTAAGAAATTTCAATTCACACTCCATTGCCCTATTGTTGTATATTTGACTTGTTTCTAAGATAAAAACTCAAACCTAATAAAAAAATGTAGAGAAATAATTTTTAATTTGCATGGAGAGAGAAGATGTATTACTTATTTACTCTGAAAAGTGTTGTGCTATAACACTATTAACTTTTTAATAAACGAGTTGATGATCGATTTTTATATAATTAAAAATCTCTAAATTGAGAATTTGATTATTCGTTTTTTTTACCCAACTTATTTGCGATACTTTTTAGTACGGATTATTTTGGAAAAAAATAGGAACTTATTTTGGCTTATTCAATAATCTCAAGATGCAATATATAAAAAAGTTATTAATTATATTTTAAATAATGATTTTAAGTTCAAAGCTTATTCCACACATAACTATCGAGGAAGAAAAATGTTCCACCTACAATAATCTTTTTCAAAATAAACAAGATTATCATGTATAAAAGAAATAGTGTACAGTGTAAAAAATAATAATTGATTTTTATAACATAATATTAGCATAAAATAATTCTTATTAGGTTTGAAGAGCCTGTACAAGTTTTCAGTACATTTTGATTGCACATCGAATTTGAGCTTGACTCACGCAAACACTGACACCACAGTAATGGCCGCTAGGCATTTTCTGCTTCACCGCCTTCGGCTCTATAGCTTCCAAGGCTTCACGGTGGCGCCGCCTCAGGGCCACCGTCTGTGGTGCAGCGCCACCTCATCACCTGAAGAAGCTACCGAGAACGCATCAGGCGGGACCCACACCGGCTGCTCCGACGTCGAGGTGGATTATCCTAAAGGGTGCGTCAAAGAAGAGAAGATCGTGAGCGACATTGCCCCGGCCATTCAGCTGGCCAAACATATTATCTTCTCACCGAGGTATTTTGAGATTCAATCAATTCATTGGTGATAGTTTCGGATGTTGTGTGTGCACAGTGAAGCGATGTCGTTTATATCTTTGTAGGTACAAGAATGGAGAGCCATTGTCTATGGAGGATGAAAGAGCCGTAGCAAAGAATCTTCTTATTTATCATCCGGATTATGAAGATAAAATCGGGAGCGGTTTGTACGCCATTACGGTAAGTGAAGTGAATAATATGCATGATTAATTTCACCTTGAGAAACCAACTTATCTTATGCAGCTTCTCTGAACTATATTTCAGCTATCAAAATGGTTTGTTTTGAGAGTTTGGCAAATTTAATAAAAACTGATTCTTGCAATTTCTTTTGCTTGAGAGTCAAGCCTCCTTCTCTTAGTGCGTGTGTTTTTGTATATATAATGTGTTCTAGATTTCAATGAATTAATAATGTTATTTTAACCATTACAGTATGAAACTATAAAGTTAGTCATTTAACATTCTATGAATGATAGCAAAAATGTCACTGTACTTTACTTTTTTTCCCGCTGAAACTTTTTTGAATAACTTCCTTCTTTCTATCAATTGCTTCATATGTGTTGCATATTTAATTATCAACAAGCATAAGAACATGTGCATAGGCTCCATGGCCTTAAGTACGTAAATAACACCATTTCAAAAGATAAACTTAAGTATTGTGTCAATTATCCTTTTACCCTTTCGGTCATTTGCTCTTGTAGTCTTGAACCACTCATTTGAAGTAGAGATCTATCTACAGTTTCTCCAATGCCATTATGTGATGTCAAATCGAGGTTATCTCTGGTAGTTTTATACTGCATAAAATACTGAAGCAGAAGTGCTCCATGGAGCTGTTCCCTTCAGAACTCTAAACAAACAAAAGAAGATGAAATAGAAAATGAGCAACAAAACATGACAGAGACCTGTGCTGCAACTAAGATCATGTGTGCTACACCAAAATAAAAGTCAAGGTGACAACTCAAAGGACATGCAAGACTTAGAACTAAGGAAATGAAACTGAAAATGCCCTGCTGAACATGAAACACATTGTGTTGAGTACAGAGCAATTGGGCGAAGAGCTTAACTGGAAAATGTCTCGTTTGGCTGGAAGTGTACTAGAGAGCAGTGAGTTGAAGGGCTTTCAAAAGATATATCGCCACCTGCTATTGGAAATCGCCACATGATTGGTGATTTCCCGGTGATATGACAGAAAGCTCAAGATTGGTATAATATTTCAAAATCACCTCTTTTTTAGAAATAGTTTGTAATTCTGCACCAGTTTGATCAATCAACCCCAATTTCATATATTACCGTTCACTTCTACCAAGCAGGCTAATAGAGACACCAGTCTAGTTCTTAAAACCCATCTCATGGTTTCAAAATATCCTTACCATTCCCTACTTCACAACAGTAGAATGCTCTCGAGTACATCAACTAAACCTTTCAATTAACCTGTTATCTACATTGATTTCCCATGAAAATCATCATCTTATATTGCTGTCAGACTCAATTTTTTGATTGCTTGTGAAAGTCAATCTCTTGAAAATGGATCAGCTTTAACTGCTTTAAAATTATAATTTAGCCATTCTTTTGATTTCGTTCAACTTTTTGGCTTTTTGCTAACTCCCACGTTTCTAACATGTGTTCAGTGTTGACGATGAAAACAGATCGAAAGATCCAAGAAATAGTTTGTAATTAGTAGTCTTGATTAAGCTACAGATCGGATATAATGAACAAAGATTTTCTGTAAATCCTGACTGTTCAGTTTCTTAATGTAAAACAATTTGGTAACCTATGTCAAAGGGCTGTTCACCTGTTTGCTCCTTTACGCATGGGCTCAAACTACAAATATGCAAAATGGTAGTTGTTTCATTTTGTTTTTGATCTTGTGTTGATACAAGGACTATGCATGTAGTTTCTAAGTTATATACTTTTAAGTTTTTGTAGTCAGATAAATCTTCAAAATGACGTTCAAATGATATTTTTGCGTAAAACTTCTTAGGTTCAATTGTGACATTAATTTCCCTGTAGAACCAGTGAAATCAAGTATCTGATGTCAGATGTAATCAACTTGATGCCCTTTTTGAGGTGTGGCAGTGTGCCACCTCATTTTTTGGTAACCATAGTCAACAAAAGAGATCCACACATCATAAAGGATTGTTTTGTTATAAATGACAGTGTACACCACCCTCAAACTGACTGGATACTTGATTCAATCAAGTAGATGACTGTAGTAAATAAAACCTGAAAGAAGACATAAAACACTTGAGTGATTGTTGAGGAGTTTGGGTGTAATTAAGCTGAGAGGTTAACACTTAGAAATTGAGTATCATCTACTCATATAGAGGAATCTGAATGCATTGTCTTCTTTGATGTAATGCATTTTAAAGGAACACTTGTTTTTTATTACCATCTAGACTATCACTGCAATCAGAAAAAATGTACTAGAATATTGTGCAGCTGACAACATTAGGTGTAGATAAGTATTATGCTGGAAGCTTATGAATCTTTAGTTAGCTGAACTAAATTTATACAAGTATAATCTCCAATGCCTTTGTTGGTTTGTTAGTATTGTAAGTTTGCGTTTCAAAAGTATTTCATTTTAATTGTAAGCGTGTGTGTTTCAAATGCATTTCCTGTTAAACGAATATTAACATCATTGGTACCGAGACCAGGAAACTTCACCTGCTATTATTTATTTATTTACTGGCTATATTATTTCTCATAGTTGGCAGTAAGTGCAGCCTGTGTGACTTATTTTCTTGTAGGTTGATAAGCATCCCCTTTATCTAATTTCGAGGTGCCTTTTTGTGGAAAGAATAGATGGTAGCAGGATCGACTTCTCCTATCGGGTGTGCCTTAAGGAATACATTGAAAAAAAGTACCAAACAAGTGCAGATAGGTTTGTTAGTAAAAAGTTTCTTAAAGGAGGGACAGTGATGTATTAGAATTTGTGTTGTTATGATTTATCTTTTAAATCTTCACCATGAATGTGGACTCAATTCTCTGGCAACGAATGAAACTATGAAGTAAAGAAGAGAGCTACCACATTAACTCACATTTGAACTGTTACCACTTCACATATGAGGCTTGGGATGTTCGACTAGACCTTTTTGTTGACTAAGGTTACAAAACACAAATTTACAATTTTTTGGGAAAATGAGTCGGAATTGGAAAGCCTACAATTTTACCTATTCTTGAGAGTCCAAATAATACTTGGATTTTAGTGAACAGTGGTTGCGTATCTAAACGATACTCATATTGTTTTAGTTAGTTTACTTAGTAGAAACTCAATCAAATTAATTGGTATATATTTTCAAACAAACTGTTAAAAATCATCATGAGTATTTTCTCCTAATCCTTTTACATTTCATGCTATTTAATTGTAACTAACAAAAGAATGAGATTTGCGAAAGCAAGTTTTGTGAAAGTTTTTATTTTTAATTACGACAGTTAAACTTAAAATAATGTTTTTTTTTTTTTTTTTGTGAAGCGCAATCTCTTAAGGAAACTACTTAATATTGTATCGGATAAGCATAAGTTTCATCTATTTATGTTAAGCAGACAAATATTTGTGATTTTTTTTAAAAAATTTCAGTACACAAAATTCAATGTTGTATATTTGATTTGTTCCTAAGATAAAAACTTTATATTTCAAAATAAAGTGTAGAGAAATTGTATGAGGGAGAAGATGGATTACTCGACTATTTGAAAAATGTTGTGCTATAACAATATTAACTTTTTAATAAATGAGTTGATGATTGATTTTTATATAATTAAATTTTCTAAATAGAGAATTTGAATATACGCTTTTTTGCAACTTATTTGTGAAAAAGTTATTATTTCTTGAATAATGATTTTAAGTTCACAGTTTCTTCCACACATGACTATATTAAATCCATTAAATATTGAGAAAGAAAAATGTCCCTACCACAATAATCTTATTCAAAGTAAACATATTTTATAACATAATATTAACATAAAATAATTCTCATTGGGCTTGAAGAGCCTGTGTACAAGTTGATTGCACAATCACACGAGCCCTCCAAAATCCCAAACTAGGGAACAAAACTTCCTCTTCGCTGAACATCGAATTTGAGCTTGACTCACGCGAACTCTGACACCACAGCAATGGCCGCTAGGAATTTTCTGCTTCACCGCCTTCGGATCAATAGCTTCCAAGGCTTCACGGTGGCGCCGCCTCAGGGCCACCGTCTGTGGTGCAGTGCCACCTCATCTCCTGAAGAAGCTACCGAGAACGCATCAGGCGGGACCCACACCGGCGGTTCCGACGTCGAGCTGGATGATACAGAATGGAGGGACAAAGAAGAGAAGATTGTGAGAGACATTGAACCGATCGTTAAACTAACCAGACATATTCTCTTCTCACCAAGGTATTTTGAGATTCATTCAATTCATTAGTGTTAAGATTACGAGTTTCGGATGTTGTGTGTGAACCGTGAAACGACATCGTTTATGTCTTTGCAGGTACAAGAATGGGGAGCTATTGTCTATGGAGGATGAAAGAGCCATAGCAGAAAACGTTCTTATTTATCATCCAGATTATGAAGATAAAATCGGAAGTGGTTTGTGCGGCATTATGGTAAGTGAAGTGAATAATATGCATGATTAATTTGATGTATAGTTTCTTATTCTTTGTCTTAATAATGTTATTTGAAGTGAATCACATGCATGATTATTTTAATGTTTAGTATATATTTATGCATGATACCGGTTCGTTGCTTTACCTTGACATGTTTATATCAATGTGACTTGTGATTGAATTTCTCCTGAATTACGTGAACTCTAACCAACTAACTGTTTGTAAAAGGGTTTTAGTAAAACGTCCTCAACCGTAATGTCATGGGTTTTTGTACTCTTCATATAGCTAATATTGTGACCGTAGAGTTACAAGTTTATGCCACTAAAGCTGAAGGTAACTAAATACTCAAATTTAGTTACAAGTTTGTCTTTAGCAGAGTCTTCATCTCCAAGATCTTCCAAATCTTTTAATTCATAGTCACTTCACGGCTACTAAATTTCAAGATTTCTCCTCCTTCTCCTCTTCAATTCTTTATTCATCTATAGTTTACGTCCCTTTCTTTGCCCCTAGAGTTTGAAGACGTGAAAGGAGATGCCACCTTCAATATTTTTCTGCTAAGTGTATCTCAAAAGGCTCACCAGTCCTTATTACATTGGCAAAAACACCCCAAGTATCACCTTGAAAAACCAACTTATCTTCATCAGCTTCTCTTAACTTCATTTCCACTGTCAAAATGTTTTTTGAGAGCTTGGTTAATTTAATAAAGACTGATTCTTGCAACTTTTGTTGCTTAAGATTCAAGTCTCCTTCTCTTGGTGCGTGTGTTTTGGTGTATATAATGTGTTCTAGATTTCCATGAATTAATAAGGTTATTTTAACAATCACAGTATGAAACTATAAAATTAGTCATTTAACATTCCATGAACGATAGCAAACATGTCTCCATACTTTACTTTATTTCCGCTGAAAGTTTATTGAACAGGTTCTTTCTTCCTGTCAATTGCTTCGAATGTGTTGTCAATTGCTTCGAATGTGCTGCATATTCCTGGCCTTCTAATTATCAACAATCATAAGAACATGCGCAAGGGCTATGGCCTTAGGAAGTAAATAACACCATTTCAAAAGGTAGACTTAAATATAGGGTCGATTACCCTTTTACCCTTATGTTCATTTGCTCTTGTAGACTTGAACCACTCATTTGAAGTAGACGTCTATCTACAGTTTCTCCAATGCCATTATGTGAAGTCAAATCAAGGTTATCACTGGTAGTTTTACCACTGCACAAAATACTGAAGCGTAAGTGCTCCATGGGGCTGTTCCCTTTGGTTGAGCGGATGGTATTATGACTTGTAGTGACCAATGAGAAGTTAAGCCTTCTGAACTCTAAACACACAAAATAGAAAATGAGCAACAAAACAGAACAGAGACCTGACCTGCAGCTATGACGATTTGTGCGACCAAAATAAAAGTCAAGGAACAACTCGACGGACATGCAAGACTCAGAACTCATGAAATGGAAACTGAAAACGCCCTGCAGAACATTAAACATATTGTGTTCAGTAATTGGGTGAAGAACTTAACTGGAAAATGCCTCGCTTGGATGGAACTGTACTAGAGAACAGTGAGTTGAAGGGCATTTAAATGATATATTGCCATCTGGTATTGGAAATCGCTACATGGATTGGTGATTTCCTGGTGATATGGCAGAAAGCTCCAGATTGGTATAACATTTCAAAATGACCCTATTTTTTGAAATAATTTATAATTCTGCACCGGTTTGATAAGTCAACACCAGTTTTATATATTACTGTTTACTTCTACCAGACAGGCTAATAGAAACACCAGTCTAGTTCTTAAAACCCATCTCATGGTTTCAAACTACCCTTACCCATTCCCTACTTCAAAACAGGAAAATTCCCTCAAGTACATCAACTAAACCTTTCAATTAACCTATTCTCTACATTGATTTCCCATGAAAATCATCAGACTCAGTTTTTCTATTGCTTGTGAAAGTCAATCTCTTGAAATGATGGAGCTGCTTTAAAATTATAATTAAGCCATTCGTTTGATTTTGTTCAAGTTTTTGGCTTTTGCTAACTCCCAAGTTTCTAAAATGTGTGCAGTGTTTACCATGAAAACAGATTGGAAGATCCAAGAAATAGTTTGTTTGTAATTAGTAGTCTTGATTGAGCTACAAACATGATATAATCAAAAAAGATTTTCTGTAAAATCCATGACTGTTCAGTCTTTTAATGTAAAAGAATTTGGTAACCTGTGTCAAAGGGTTGTTTCATTTTGTTTTTGATCTGTATGCACGTAGTTTCTGAGTTAATACTATCTACTTTTAAGTTTATGTAATAAGGTACATCTTCAAAATGACTCTTAGGTTAAATTGTGACATTAATTTCCCTGTAGGTTTCAAACCAGAGAAATCAGGTATCAGACCTTAAACAACTTGAGACTCTTTTTGAGGATGTGGCATTGTGCTACCTCATTTTTCTGTAACCAAAGTAAAAAAAAAAAAAAAAAAAAAAAAGATCTACACGTCATAAAAGATTGCTTTGTTATAAATGGCAGTGTACGCCACCCTCAAACTGACTGGATACGTGATTTAATCTATTATATGACTTTAGCAAATAAAACCTGAAAGAAGACATGAAACACTTGAGTGATATTTGAGTATTTTGGGTGTAATTAAGCTGAAATGGTAACACTTAGAAATTGATTATCATCTCTACCCATATAGATAATTTGAGTGCATTGGTTCTCACCAATTCCCACTCGCTTCCCGAAACAGCAGTAGCCACGTTTCCTTCCTTGATGTAATGCATTTTAAAGGAACACTTATTTTCTATTACCATCTATGTTATCACTGCAATCAGAAAATATGTACTAGAATATTGCAGCTGATAACATTAGGGTGCATAAGTATTGCGCTGGAAGGCGCTGGAAGCTTATGAATCTTTAGTTAGCTCAGCTAGATTTATACCCTTTTAATCTCCAATGCCTTTGTTGGTTTGTTAATACAATTTGATGAACATATAAAATCTGCGCTAATTGGTAGGATGACATGGGAACATAAACACCCTAGCTTTGACGATACTCAAAATTTGTCTCCCAAGTGCCAACTTTCAAGGAATACTGGACCTCCGAAAATAATGATATTTTACTCTTCGTTGCTTGACTTCGAATATAGATATTTGATAGGCTAATACATGAAAGAAATGGAGTCGGATGATTTTTTTAGAGTAAATTAGATGACAGCATCTCACCCTCTAAAGATTATTTTAGAATTACACTTCCACCACTTAGTTTTTCATCATTACAATGGTCTCCCCTACTGAGGCTTACCAGGAGATGTAAGTAATAATTTTAAAAAACGTAAAGCAGTTCTTGTGTGATGTGAAAATGGGTGACAATGTATGTTTTTAAAACAAAAAATAAAAAAGGTTTGTGTAGAATTTTAAAAAGACGGAGGTTTTGATGTAATCTGAGAAAACCTCAACGAGTTCTATTTTAATTGTGAGCTTGTGCGTTTCAAAAGCATTTTCATTTTAATTGTAAGCTTGTGTATTTCAAATGCATTTCCTATTAAACAGAGATTGACATGATTGGTACCGGGACTAGTAAACTTCACCTGCATTGCTATTATTTATTTATTTACTAGCTATATTCTTTCTCAAAGTTGGCAGTAAGTGCAGCCTTTATGACTTTATTTTCTTGTAGGTTGATCAGCATCCTCTATATCTATTTCCAAGGTGCCTTTTTGTGGTAAGAACTGACTGTAGCTGGATCGACTTCTCATATCGGGTGTGCCTTGAAGAATACATTAAAAATAAGTACCAAATAAGTGCAGAAAGGTTTGTTAATAAAAGGTTTCTTAAAGATCTTACTAAACGATGGGGTATTTGATATGGAGGTATTGGAACTTAAAATTTGTGAAGTAAATGGTAGAAGATGACAATTGACTGGGATGTGTAGCTTATTTCTGAAGGGAGCGTAGAAAATTATTGAAGCTAGCTTGCAGAACATTTTTCTTTGTAAAATTTCATGATTAGGTAACTCTCAGACAGTAAGGAATAATGTTTTGTGGATTGGCTGCCTTAGTATAGTTACAGTTAGGATTCAGCCTCGTCTTACATCATCTCTTAAAAGGGGTTATCGGTACAATCTAACTACTAAATCAGGTGAATTCATTAACAAATAATGCGATTCCCATAATTGTGAATTTCAATCAATTTTAACAATAGCCAGTAATGTGTTAGGAATCGTGTTCTTACGATTTATGTTTTAAATGTTTCTCTGCATTTACATGGACTGCTGCACTGCTGAGATGTTTGGAGGATATGAATGTGGACTCAATTCTCTGGCTACGAATGAAACTATGGAGGAGGTAAAGGATAGAGCTACCACATTAACTCACATTTGAGTTGTTACCACTTCACATTCTGCACATTTAATCACTTATTCCGCCACACACACTCCTATATTATATGATAATGAGGCATGGGATGTGCGCGACTAGACCTTTTTGTTGACTAAAGATACATAACACAAATTTACAAAATTTTGGGAAAATGAGTCGGAATTGGGAAGCCTACTATTGTACTGATTCTTGACTGTGTCCAGCTATATTGGTCACGGGTTATTTTAGAAGTGGTTGAGGACAGACAAATGAGAGTCAAAAGGGTCGAACTCAGCTGGGGCCTGGGGCAGGTTGTCCAACTAGGTTCAGTGCTACATTGCACAAGCCAAAATTGGGGAAAAATTCCACTTGGGATTTTAGATAGATGTTTAGTTGCATGTGTTTCTAAATCCAAAGACAAAGGTACCTTTCTTTCCATATATTGGTTTGATGATTGCTGATAAATCTAACAATTTCACGAAATCATCATCATTCTCTAGTGTCAAAGTGTGGTACGTTTAACCACCCTTTCCTTAAGTTGGACTTAATGTTTTTTCTTGTCTCCAGGATGTAGAAGTAGGAAAGTGTCGTCTGAAATAGCAGTTGGTTCTTTATTTCTTTTCTGGAATGGCAATTCTTTTTATTTTCTGTCAATGCCACTACATCCCTATTGGTTCCATTTTTCTTTTTTCAGTGGTCCAACTATTGATTCTTCATCACGATAAGTTTCTAAGATTGCTTTGCATATGTAACTGTACCCTAGCCTGTTCTATTAGATACACAAAAAATTCTGTTTCCAAAATTCCAGGAGCGTGTTAGATTTAGAAATTTTTGGGGAATGAGGTTGATTCAAAATAGGGGATAGCCGAATGGTAGACAGTTTTTGGGTTCATTTTGGTCCCAAATCTCTGCCTCTTGAATAATTTTTCTCATCTTGTGTTTAGACAAGTTTCAGTTCAGAATCCAACAATAAAATCTACACGCTGAAGAACATTTAATTAAAATTATATGCACGACATGAGAGACCGTTTTTGAAATGACCTTGACATTCATTCTGTTGCTTTAGCGCCATACTTTATGTGTTTAAATAAATGATTGTGCATCACGATATGTTAACACCCTTTAAAATTAATACGACTAAATCACAATCACTTTTTCAATTTTTTATTCAATAATTTAATTTTAAATTGTTAAATGTATTGGAACGTGAAATTAGCTTTTTCCTATGCATCATAAGTTGTACTTTTTTATTATACATTAAAAAATTCGCAATTTAGCACACATTCTCCGTCTTATTTTTCCTGATTTTTTACAAAATTAGTGTAATTATTTATTAAAATTATCGAAATAGGCAAATCTTAAAACATCACGTAAATGATAAAGTTGTGGTAAGTACGACTTCAAAATATTAAAAGTATATAGTCGTATGACTTTTAATTTTATAAAGAAATCATCAATGGAATGTATGTATGACTTCACTTTTCTTATTAATATATAGACTTATATACCAATTTGGTTCTATTTTTGTTTAGTTTTTTAATTTGGTCTTTATATTTATTTTTTGTTTAATATAATTTTTTTATGCCGATTAAATAATTAATGGACGGTGAATAACGATTCTCACATGTATTTTTTGTTTTTTTTTTATTTAAGAAAAAAAAATCCATATGTTAAGCAAATATTTTGTCATGTCAGAATTGGTTTTCTATATTCAATATAATCTTGATATTTGTTATTTTTGTTTAATTTAACTATTTTTTTTAAATGAGCAATTTTGTTTTTTTTTTAAATTGATACCAAATTTATTTTTTATATAAATATTATATTATTTTTATTAAAATTCATATTTTTATTAAATATTTATCTATAGATATATATTACACATTTACCATAAAAACCAAAGTAATAATAACATGATATTTTGAATTTCATATGTAATTTTTTTAATCATTTAATTATATATAGAAAGAGTAGTATGAAAAAAAAGGGTATTTTCAACTTTATAGTATCTATAAGGAACCTAGTTTCAAATCGAAGATCATTGATGATACGATATTAGCTTGACACATATACATTTTTTTAATAAATATAAAAAACAGAAAAATAATAATGACACATGTAAGTCATTGTTCACCTTTAGTTAATTATTTAAACGGTGTTAGTAAAAATGATTAAACAAAATTGTTGAATATTAAGATCAAATTGAAAAAAAAATGATGATCAAATTGAAATAATTGAACAAAAATATTAGTTATTTTTTAATAAAATGATTGTTGAATATTTTATTAATTTTTTTAATAAAAATTATCTCAAAATATTTTTTATTTTGAGTTTTTCTTAATAATTTGATTGATAAATTAAATATAATATTAAAATCTTTTTTTTCAAATGAAATATAGTTTTTTAGTTTTATATAAAATATTTTTTATTTCGAAATTTTTAAATAATTTTATTTTAAAATTCCATATATATAATTTTCTTATTAATCTATATATATATATATATATATATATATATATAATTTTCTTATTAATTTATATATATGAATATCAATTTTATAAATTATAACAATATTCTATATTTTAAGATATTTTTTGTAA
>Ga0214542_1002180_pt1 | contig 40547 bp, 26 predicted proteins | sample CNSS1metaG_FD_160096 | JGI IMG/M metagenome (GOLD analysis project Ga0214542, IMG submission 160096) | Root nodule microbial communities from cowpea collected in UCLA plant growth center, Los Angeles, California, USA - CNSS1 | ecosystem: Host-associated > Plants > Roots > Nodule | place: USA... | reverse complement strand
TATATATATATATACACACACACACACACATAATAATATAAATATACATCCGTGTTCAAGAAATGAGACTTGCCCTCTTCCTTCACCACAACTTTAAAATATCCATCCTTAAAATGCTTGAAGGACTGAGAGAATGCATCCAACCTGCTGATGCTGGGACGACTTATTAGAGATAGCCAAGTAGTTGGTTGACGGGGCCTAGTATCATAGAAGTATAGAAATGCATAAGGAGAAGGCTGCAGATATAGGGATTGACTCAAAACGCGGAAGGCTTGCATATAAGCCCAACTGTTTGGGTGCAACTGCGTAGGTGCGACGTTTAGCACACGCAACACACCCATGGTGAAATCGTCCAGCGACAACCGCACATGTAGCTGAGAGAAGTGGCACATGTACATATAGAAGAACTTCTCGGTTGCCCCCTTCTTGCCCGTGGCACACACGGTCGATGACGCTCACCCTCTCCAAGGAAACAATACTCCCGCTTACACCTTTTGCGATAACAGGTGTACAATTCAGCCAAGAGTTCAACAGGCGAGACCACCGAAATAAGGACGACTGATTACGAACGTCAGCAGCCACCCACCCGTAGTCGTCCTTGGCCAGCCAATTGCTCTCCGCTAACTCCTCCGGAGGGTCTTCTCGAACCTCAATCACCGTCTCCATAGGGATTCCGCCTACCACACCCCCAGAACTGGTGCTCTCCTCTTTAACATATCTACCTCTACTCCTCCCAGACTCTATACTCTCACTACTAGACGTAGACAACGACACGCTATCACTACTAGACATACCTTTTCTTTTTTCTAGAAAGATGACAGTTGGAATTAGGAACAAGTCGGACAGGAAAACGCACACAAGATCTCTGACTGAAAATTCTCGCGAATGAACCCATACTCGTTGTAAAATCCGCATTTATAGGCCAGAATCCCAAAAGGTAAAACCCCTTCCCGCCAAAATAACAACCCATACCAATCGACACAATCATTCTAAAAGACATGAGTGTTAAAAACGACGACGCAAAAACCCCTTTGATTTGACCCCTAACATCCCTTCACCTGCCATAAACCCTTTATCGCCTTTAGCCTTAACAATGTTCATCACACTTAAAGGCTGGGGGACTGGTAAATCACACCTAGCCGGTCCTGCTAGCACATCACATATCACCCTTGATCGACACCTATGTCGGTCAAGGTTGGGGGACTGGTGTACAACACCAAGCCAACTTAACAACATAATAATAAAACGATCACCATACTTATATACCAAAGCATTCAAGTAACCGGCCTAGGCTGGGCTGACCTAAGCCTAACCGGCCTAAACCGGTAACCTAAACATCTAGAAGAACAACCTGCCTAAGACAGCACATGAGCAACACAAACCGTCAAGGGAAGTAGTCGGGTTAGGTCGACTACCTTAGTACACTTAGCAAAACCCCCTTATATTCAAGGAGTCCACAGTAATCAATCTAAGGGCCTAAGGGCCTAGGTTAGGGCCAGGCCCACTTACAGCCCAAACTAGGGCCCAAGCTAAGGCCCGGCCCATGGCATAACCAGACATAATTAATACTCTATAAATACACGTGGACCCTAGTAATTAAAGGTACACATTCATTACTCCATTAATCACCTGATTTGACTTTTGAGAGCTTTAGCTAACTTGAGCTTCGGAGTCCCTTCTGCAGGTAACCCCTCTTAGGTCCAAGCAGACAAGTATCAACCGGGAAGAGGCCTACCGAGGAGATAGCGGACTGCATCGATTAACGTCGTTCGCTCCCCAAGGTAACACAACACCTCCTACCCTCGTGCACTTGTGGAAGGAGTTGGAACTGTAGATTGTCAATGCCCAGAAAATGAAAAAGAAGGAAAAGGTTTCTTTTGTCTCATAAAAGGAAAACCCCAATCTCGTTTCTGATATTTGGTAAAGTATATTTCCATATATATATATATATATATATATATATAAACTGTTTTTTCTATTTCCTATCTTTAAGGAAAAATATAATATATTTATAAAACTGATTTTGAAAGGTAACAGAAAGAGATATTTTAATAATGAAAACTAACAACTAAAAGAGTGTTCCCTTCAGTTTCGGAAAAGTTGGCTTGAGAATAACAAATGTAGTCATATTCCCAACATTTGATACCTGACATATTATGCAAATATCAGTCTCCCGTTTCTTAGAATTTGACTCTTCCAAGTCATTAGGTAATAGAGAAATTTGTGTCCCGAATTGTCTTCCAATAATGTCTTTTAGCAAACCCTTTTCTAAGTTGTCATTCCCATTCTGTTCACCCAACTCAAGAAGCTCTTGTTGTCCAATTTTGAATAGTTGGCAATTTAAAAATTTTCATAGTCACTAAGGTTTTAGTATTCTTAGAAAAATATATCAAATTATACATAGAGTACTTACCTTATATGACAAGTTGTAAATGTCCATGCTCATATCACTTTCAGGATCAACCAGCGAAGAAGGTTCATGCACAAGAAGACAGAATGCTTGATATGACATGTCTACAATGTTCATGAGTATATCACTCTGAGAGTCATCCAATGGAGGAAATTTCTACATAAGAAAAAAAAATAATAGTGAGAAAGAAAGTAGGCTTTTAAAAACTAGAAATTACCAAAAGTAAAGAGAATGACACATTACACGAAAGTCCGGAGGATGAAGATTTCATCGACTGATATTTAAAATGAATAATTATTTATATCTTTTAATTATTACAAACACTAGATATTCTGCTATGGAATCTTCAAACGATGTAAAAAGATTTAAGTGATAAAAACAAAAATATATTAGAATGATTAGGATAACGACAATAAATATAGACCGTTTTATTATTTAATATTATTTAATATCGTATCTTTTTTAGATATTTGAATACTTGGGTACTTTGATATCATTATTGATCAATCAATAAAACATGTTAGTTAATTATTTTGTATAGTTATATAATTTTTTTATAAATTTTAAATTGTATTAATGAATAATTGTATACCACATAATATATATTATATTTTTATTAAGTATATTATTTTTCCACAAACAAAGAATAATATTATTAGTGACCGAAAAGTTTTCACTAAATTATACAGAAATTGGTGACTAAATTAATTATATATTTTGATCAATAAATTAGTTACTAAATTGATCACCAAATCACTTACTACTTTCAGTCACTAGATCGGTTACTTATTTTAGCCATGGTAACTGATTTTGGTGACTAAAGCGACCATTAATTTCGGTCATTAAACTGTTCACCATACATCAATGACCAATGAAATGGTGACCAATATGAGTGTTTTTAAAATAACAAATGGTGACCAATATAAAATGGTCACTTAAACAAGTCACTTTTGACTTAACATGAATATTTTTAAAATATCAAACCATTCTTGACTTAAGACAAATACAATGTTTTTGTGATTAACAAATAACGATTTTACACTCACTAAAGAGAGTAGCATCTTTTAATGTTTACAAGGTTCAAACTCTATTAGATTGTTAAAATGAATACAAACAATGTTCTTCAAAACCTTTAAGACACAAAAATTTCAAAAATGTTTTAACACTTGTAACTAATGATTATCCTTGTTGTCTTCTTTAAGGACAATTGTTAAGGGGGGGAATTGTTGTAATTATTAAGGGAGAAATTGTTGCAGTTTGCACAATTATCCTGTGACAAATGCCAGGTGGACCCTTAACTAATAACTATAACTTTTGGTCTAGTGATAAAAGCTCAATCCAACAACTAGTTGAGTCATAATGATTGGTGTCACAATGTGATGACAAAAACCTATTTGGGTCCAATGATGATTAAACCTACTCCTATGTAGTGTACTTATATTTATATTTATGACATATATGTTAAAAACAATTTGATTACGTCATACAGAAGCAATATTATTTTTATATTTTTAAAGTTTAATCAAATTAAACGAAACTTATTTTATATTTATATTTTTATAATGAAAGTCTTTTCTGTTATAAGCTAGGTAGATGAAGTATGCAATTAGTTGTAAAAGTTTATTTTATTGAATTAATAATTTGATTGTTTATAACGCCAAGCAAATAAACAAAAAAACTGCTCATGATTCAATCACGACTACAATCAAGGAAAGAATCATGGCTACAATGAAGGGAGGAATCCAGAAACAAGAAATAACTACTCCTAAATAATAGGAATTTATTTATTCTAATAACAATAAAACTCTAACAAATCCCCTCTTAGAACTGTTTTACACATTTCGTTTATCTCCTCAAAGTTATACATTTCCAACCTTTTTCTAAGCTTCGTATATACCTCCAACTTCGAATGCCCTTGTCATGATATCAACCAATTGATCTTTGGTCCCCCAATGTGTTAGTTCCACCTCTCCTTGATTTCCTAACTCTAAGAAAATGAAATTGAATGTGAATGTGCTTACTTTTACCATGCATAACAAGGTTCTTGGACAATTTAGTTGTTGAACTATTATCACAAAAGATAACACACTTATTTTGCTTCACTCCTAACTTTTCAAGAATGTGGAGCATCCAAATGCTTTGAGTCGCACAATAAAACTCTAACACTCTCAAGGACTTTTTTGAGTTAATGTATCGAAATTTGAAATGAGGTTCTTCCTATGACTACATATAAAAAAAGAGAAGAGTGACATTATACGTAAGAAAAAAATATTTTAAAGAGATGTTGAAGACATTTAATATGGAGACTCAAATCCAATGAAGATTCAAATGCATTTATCTTCTTAGACAAGAGAAGATAAAGGTAAGAAAGTAGATAAAATAATCTATCATGGTATGATTGGCTTTGTACTAAGTATGTACAAGGTGTTCTTGTACGAACCAAGTAGTCTTGGAAGACCTTGTTCTCCTTCTTCCACAAGCTTCTATACTGCTTCTAGAACTCCTCCTCAGCCTGAACATGTGAAAGGTGGGTACTTACAAGTACTCTAACACTCAAGTCAACAACCAAAGAATGAATATGTGATAATATCATATGATAGTAGAATAATTTAAGATACCTGTTTTCTGCCCTCTAATCATATATATATATATATATATATATATGATTTTCTTTTATTCCCTTTAGTAACATCTAGATCCTCTACATAAATATTCGTAAATACCTTATAATAACTTTCGTAATGCCTTACATGTTAATTATTGCAAGCCTTAACTATGTGATTCCTACCATAACTTTACATCAAGATATGATCGAGAAGTACTTGGCCAGTAACAATTGATGTGGTGTTGGCCCCTTTTTTGTTTGGAGGTTTTTATCCTTCCTAGGCTTTTTTGTATTTGGGGGTCCCCTTTTACTCGAATTTGTAAAAAATGGTCCCTCAAATTTTTTTTGCGAAACTGGGTTAAGTCGCTAGGATGGGGGGCGACTTTGAGAGTGAAGTCGTCCTCCATCATGACGGTTTCATTTCTTTTTTAAAAAAACAAAGTCATTAGGGAGAAGGCCAGTTTCTGGTGTTGCGCTGGTGAAGTCGTCTTTGCAGATGACGACTTCATTTTAAGTCTTTTTTTTGAACAATAAGTGATAATAAATTGAAATAAAAATAAAAATAAACATTAATATATTTTTAAATTGATTAAAAAATAAAATACAATAATTTAGTTACTTGAAAATAATAAAACAGTCATCTATGTCCTCCAGTTCCATATGTTGGTCTTCTTCTAGGTCTGTTGGGACGTCTTGGTGGTTGTTGTTGTTGTGGTTCATCATCATCATCTTCATCTTGATGACTTTGGACATTTTGCGGAATTTGTGGTGATTAGGAGGGCATTGGCGGAGGATAGAATGGCATTGATGATGAAGATCCTGGATAATAGGCAGATGGTGGTGTCATGGTTGTGGTGCCAAACATATGTGATGGACCAGCACCATAACTTGACTGATGCGGGAAGAAACCATAGGAGGAAGGGATGTGTTGGAATGAGGTGTTTGATGGGTTTCCAAATTGAGGATGTGAATGTCCAAACATTTGACCCTGACCCACAGGCGACTGTCCGAAAAAGGGTTAGGGATGATGTATGAAATCTGGAGAAGACCCAACATGGCCAATGTAGGGTTGTGAAGCAGGCTGGGAAGGTTCTTGTGACATATCGTACTGTAAAATAAATAACATGGTTATTGCCATGAATAAGTATGTATGATAAACAGATGTACAACATTGTAGTATAAATAATCTCATCGTCGGAAGATTCTGTCGATGGAGATATATAGCGGATAGTGTGGTTTATGTACCACTGCATATACGGTGTTTCATCACGCAAATGGCCATTTACGTTGAATGGTGTACCTTGAATAATCTGATTTTGTCGATCATTCCAAATTGCAATCCATTAGTGATGATGTGCTACCCAATCTCTGTTGTTTCTCCCCCTTAAGTCATCCCTGTGAACTTGATCCAGGTTAACTGGCTCAGACGGAATGTTTTGTCTTAAACCAAATTGACGCATCACCCTATCCGCCTGATGGATTTCTACTGTCGCGAAGCAAATTATTGGGATTGTTGCTCTGGACACCAGAGGGATGCCAACCACAATCAATGGACTAACTTCGTGTTGAATGTAAGGCCTCCACAAGAACTGAAACAAAATTGTAGACTTTAGTTTGAAATGTTAAAAAACAAAAAGCTTTGAATTACCTTAAGTATTACCTGTCTTGTTTGTATTTGATCAAATCTCAACCGAAATTTAGTAACTAAAATTGAAGCTGGATTTATCCGATGCGTTACATTCATCCACCCAAAAAAATGTAGCAATTTCAAGTTAGTTAAATGACAAGAAAAAAAATTAAAAGTTAGCTTTTTCGTGCACTTTTGTTTTCTTTTTCGTGCATTCAGAAAAAACTTTAAAAGTTGCCATTAGTTTAGACCACTACATGAAAAGTTTGAACTGTGCATGGCATAGGGAGTAGGAGGAATATCTGAATTCCATTATTTCCCTTTGACTGGTGCAGCGCAGGATATCACAATCAAAGATAAAATAAATGTGCGCAGATGTGCGCATGATGGTGTCAAGGACGCGGGAAATTGAAGTCGTCATTAATGCGGACGACAATCAATTGATGTCGCCAGGCCGCCTGACGGTTTCACTTTAATGCACGAAAGTCGTCCTGACATGCACCAATTTCAGTGTAATGAAGTCGTTGCCTTCTTAAATGAAGTCGCTAGGTTGTTTAATGAAGTCGTGGGTTATTTAAAGAAGTCGCGTGCTTTAATTAATCATGTCTCAGGTTTTAAGACAAAACAGTTGCCATTAATGGCGGCTTCTGTGCATTAAAATAGGGCTATTTATTAAACAATCATTGGCAGCTTCTGTGCATTAAACCGGATAATAAATGTGTTGCAATGGCCTATATTTAAGTTTCTCGATTTTTTACACCTGCTCTCAACTCATTTAGTTTTTTCTTACCTTATTATTATTATTTTCTTCACGAAATTTTCTTACCTTCATCAGATTTGCACACAAATGGCTGATCAATTGAATCAATATCCAAATATTTTGTCTGATTTCAGTGAAGATGAGTTGGTTACCAACCAATATACAATCCATACAACGGGTCATAGTGGCTCATCAAGTCACACCTCACTTGAAGCTTCAAATCCAGTGACTAAAAATTCACTATGTATTGGCATGTCTTTGACACAAAAGAGTCCACAATGTCATATATCAAGCAATACCATATTGATAATGGTTATAGATTTGCTGTTGTTGAGAGCAAATCTGAAAAATTTATATGTCGATGTGTCGACTACAAAAAAGGTTGCCCATGGCGTTTACGGACTACTTATAGCAAGCAGAGTTTGAATTGGGAAATTAGAAAGATTGACGAATCACACATATGTTTGTCAACCATGCAACCTGCAGATCATGTCAATCTTGATTCCAACCAAATTGGTTCTATTGTGATGAACTCTGTAAAGGAAAATCCTTCCATACCTATCAAAAGTTTGGTAGCTGAAATTAAAAATCGTTCCGGATATTCAGTTTCAAATGACAAAGCTTGGAATAGTTAGCAAAAAGCGCTTGCTAAGGAGTTTGGAGATTGGGAAGAGTCTTACAATGAACTTCCCAGGTGGTATCAAGCTGTACAAGAAAGCAATCCCAGCACAATAATTCAATGCACTGAACCTCCTGTACAAGTAAGTGGCCAACCTGACCCTTCTTGCTATATTATGGAACGCGTATTTTGGTTTTTTGGACCATGCATCCAAGGGTTTAACTATTGCAAGCTAGTTGTCCAAGTAGATGGCACATTTCTGACAAGAAGATATCAAGGGACATTGCTAACAGCACTAGCTCAGGATGACTTCACCTTTAATGTCGTCCTCCCCCTTGACGAAATGACCTAGTTTTACAAATAAATTTTCAACCAACCCATATTTACAAATTCTTGGTCAAAATGACCTAGAATTACAAAAAAGCCTCCTTCCTATTATTAGGCTTGGTCAAAATGAGTCCAGCCATCCTATATCGAGAACACGTTGGTTTCACCTTACAATAGGCTTAGTCAAAATGAGTCCAGCCATCTACATCGAGAACATGTTGGTTTCACCTTACACTATACATATGATTAGGGATGTCAACGGGGCGGGTAGAGTACGAGTAGTAGCTCCCTCGTACCCTACCAGTTGGATAAATATTCGCCCCGTACCCGTACCCATATCCGTCGGGTATATATCCGTTATGCGGGTACCCGCCTATTTTGTTCATATCCGCGGATATCCACTGGTACCCGCGAGTATTTACAAAATTATTTAAAAAAACAAATATTTAATCATAAATTCAAATAAAATAAAATAAAATACATGACTATCATAAATTTTAAATAAAGTTCAAATAAACTCAAGTTCATGCAAGTCCAAATAATTATAAAATTAAATATAAAATGACGTTCAACACAATGAAAATTTTTTAATTAGTGTTTTGATCAAAAAGTTCACTTTCTCCAATTGATTCCTAAAAAATAAACAAATAATAAACCTCAATTGCCACATGCCAAGTATTCTTATTTTGATTCCATCATTTGACAACAAGCATACCATGAACGTCATTGTCTATATAGGATTTGATGTATATGCCCAATTTCAAATAAAGGAAAGAGAAGAATGTCAAGGGGTGTACTTGGAAGAAGACGATGTACCAATACTTGATGTTTGAAGAATGAAGACAGAAGACTAGATGTGCAACTTAGAAAAAATTAGGCCAAAATGTTTTTTACTAACATATATATATATATATATATATATATATATATATATATATATATATATATATATATATATATAATGAGGATACTTTTGTGAATTAAAGTTTAGCGGGTACGGCTATCCACAGGTACAAATACGATGATACCCGTACCCACCCCGTTAACATGCAGGTATCAAAAATACCCGTACCTGCGGGTAGCGGAAATTTATTTTTAATGTTTGTTTCCTACCCGTTGCGGGTTTTATCCACGGGTACGGATTTTTTTTACATCACTATATATAATTTGAATCAAATTCAGAAAGAGTTTCATTTCAAGATTGTTAAAAATATCTTTTAGCACTTTATAGGATATACAAATATATATATATATATATATATATATATATATATATATATATATATATATATATATATATATATATTTATTGTTTTATAAGTAAAATACTAGTTTTAGAATAGAAGGCTAATGTTTGGAAAAGGAGTGGATAGAAAGAAAACTACCGGAGGATCTTAAAGAAAATATAATTTTTTTGGGTAATAACTAATTTCTTTTTTGAAACGTGATTCATTTCATTTTGATGTACATTTCCAATTACCGTATTGAATATCAACTAAAACGAATTATGTGATCATATTTAAAGTTAATATCTTCTACTTGTGTAATTAATCTTCTCAATATATAGTTTAAAAAAGTGTATTCTTAAATTGTTTGTTTAAGCTAGTATTCTTAAACTTGATATCTTTAAATATCAATATTTTTTTTTAAAAATGTTAATAGTTAGAAGTAATATTTTATCATGATTTAAATCCTATACATCGTTTAATAAGCAAACACGATTATTTATAGGAAATTTTAATTATACAAGAGAAACATTTATTTTATATAATATAAAAAGCTAACTAGGTAACAATAAAAGCTATGACAAAGTTCCATGACAATTTTAAATGAAAAAAAAAAAAATAAACAGGGAACCCCGTCCATATTCATTCACCAAGAATAACCTCCAAAGTTATTACAAAAGTATGAAGGTAAACATTTACAATTTCAGAAACACTATAATTCTAATTCCAAAATACTTTTTTTTTACAAAATAGACCTTATAAAACTTTTAAATTTAAGAAAGTAACTTCTAATTTTGATTACAATTCTATTTACTAAACTATTGAAACCCTAATCCCTTAGGGTTTCTCCCTTTTCCCTTAGTTTTGATTACTGATTAAATCAATAATCTAGGGTTAGTCGTTTCCTCTTTTTTCCCTTTTCTATAAAAACCCCTTTGGGTTTTTCCCCTTTACTATAACACTTTTCAACAATATAGAAACATAATAAAGTTTTCGTTTTTCTCACCTTGCCTTGCGTCTTCTCTCCCGGCATTCCACGATGTTTTGCTTCTGTCCTGGAGTTTCTCTCCTCCTGTGACAACACCTTCTCCTTCTCTCTTTCCCCTTTCTCTTCTGTAGCCATGAAACCCTCTTCCTCTCGCAAAGCTATGAGAAGAAGAGTGTGTTTGGTACTTCAATATGGTACCAGAGCAGGTTCTTGAACCTGCTACGCTTCCGCAAACCTCTACATTCTACCAAGAAAGTGTTTCTTGGCATATTTTTGAAGAATCATGGATGAAAAACCAGAAACAAAACCAGAAAACATCAGCCAGAAGGCCAACAGCTCCGATCTTGACCAATCCCTCATACCCACCAGCCCATTCTATCTGCATCCTGGGGAAAATCCAGGTTTGGTTCTAGTTTCTAATGTTCTAAATGACACTAACTATGTTTCTTGGAGCAGGAACATGCAACGTGCCTTGCTCTCCAAGAACAAGCTAAAATTCGTTAATGGCAACATTATAACTCTCCTTCCCACTGATCCAAATTATGAAGCCTGGGAAAGATGCAATGTAATGATTCTCTCATGGATTATGAGAGCCCTTGCACCAGATATTGCATAAAGCGTGATGTATATAGATTCTGCCGAGGAATTATGGAACGAATTGAAAGAAAGATTCTCTCAAGGAGGTTACTTTCAAATTTCAGATCTGCTGCAAGAGATTCACTCTATTAGATAGGGAGATAGAAACATAAGTCAATTCTTTACAGAATTAAAGAAATTGTGGGAGGAGTTGGATTTCTTGAGACCAGTGCCCAATTGCACCTGTGGGAGACCTTGTGATTGTGACCTTACCAAGGTTTTCTTGAGACAAAGGGAAACTGAACATGTTATTTTTTTCTTAAAGGGATTGAATGATAACTACAACAGTGTTAGAACTCAAATTTTACTGATGGAACCCCTACCTAGCATCAACAAAGTCTTTTCTCTTATCATGCAACAAGAAAGGAAGAGCAATGGTTCTAGAATTGTGACCAATGAGAACAAAATCTTGATGAATACTGCTGACAGAAATTATAGAATCCAAGAATAAGGTTCTTGGAGGGGTCAGGGAAGAGGCAATGGATCTCGAACACAAGGAAGAGGCAGAGGCAGAAATCCTAATCAAGGAAAGCAATGTACCTACTGCCACAAGATGAACCAGACTGCAGAGGAATGCTATTCAAAGCATGGGTATCCTCCTTGGTATAAATAAAGAACAGAACAGGACAAAAACTCTTCCAATAATAAATCTGCAAGCACATAGCAGATGTGCAACCTTAATGTTAGTTCTGAGTCTCAAAAGTCTGCTGATCATGCCCCAGATGAAGGTACTGTCAACGCTTCCCTTAGTGCTAAACAGATACAAAGGCTGCTGAAACTTTTGGATGACAAAGATGAGTCAAAACACACTATTAGTCACATCCAAAGCTTAAAAAATAATGCGTCAACCCACAAACATCAACAAGGTAAACTCTGGATTCTTGATACAGGGGCCACTAACCATGTAACCTATGACCTAAATTAACTTTCTATTTTCTATAGAATCAAGCCCATTACTGTGAAATTACCTAACAATTCCACTGTTGTTGCCGAGTTTGCTAGAACTAAGAATTTTTCAGATTCTTTAGTTCTTTTTAATGTTCTTTACATCCCTGAATTTTCTTTCAATCTAATATATGTTCAAACTCTCATTAAGGATTTGAATTGCAAATTAACTTTTTCTTGTGAGCACTGTCAAATACAGGAGAACCATTCATCCAAGATGATTGGGCATGCTAGCAGTTTAGATGGGCTTTACTACCTTGATGAAAATACCTCCACTCTACAAGATCATGCCTTCGTTAATACTATTGTGAATTACTCTAAGAAAAATACCAATGTTTGGCACTACAGGCTGGGACATCCTTGTAATAATGTTATAAAACAGATCTGTAGAATTTTTCCTTATACTCATAATTCTGTACAAACATATGTGATATTTGCCATTATTCTAAGCAACACAAACTGCCTTTCCCCAATAGTAGTACTAATTTTGATGATTGTTTTGATTTAATACATGTTGACATATGGGGACCCATTTCTATTCCTTCCATACATGGACACAAATATTTTCTTACTGTGGTTGATGATTACTCTAAAAATACTTGGATTTTTCTCATGCATTCTAAAGGTGAAACTAGAAATCTTTTGTTAAATTTCGTCATCTATATCAAAAATCAGTTGAAGAAGGATATTAAGGTCATAAGATCTCATAATGGTCCAGAATTTGAGTATATTGATCTCTATAACAAATATGACATTATTCATCAAAAGAGTTGTGTGGGAACTCCACAACAAAACTCTGTCGTCGAAAGAAAACACCAGCATGTTTTAAATGTTACTAGAAGTTTACTTTTTCAATCCAATTTACCTAAAAGCTACTGGTCTTATGCTGTTAACCATGTTGTTCACCTAATAAACAGAATGCCTTCTGCTATTTTAAAGGATAAATCTCCTTATGGAATGCTTTACCAGAAACCTCCTACCTATCTTGATTTAAAAACCTTTGGTTGTTTAAGTTTTGCCTATACTTTTGATGTTAACAGAAGTAAACTTGATCCTAGGGCAAGGAAGTGTGTTTTTATTGGGTTCAAAAATGGAATAAAAGGGTATATTCTTCTTGATTTAAAAACTAGAGAGATTTTTATAAGTAGAAATGTTCTGTTCTATGAAACTATCTTTCCTTGCAGCTCTATGGATAATGACACTACTGAGAATACTATACCTCAAGATCTAAATTTCTTGAATGATTCCCGAATTAATACCAGGGAAGACCGTGTCTATCTTAACAATCCTACAGAAGAAAATCAAGATGATGATGAAAGCATTATTGATGTTGATGAAGACAAGATTATTAATGATTCTAATCAGGGACAAACTGAACCTGGGACAAACTGAACCTGCACAGATTGAGAACCAATTTGCTCATGATTAGGACAATCAAAATAACAGCACAACCTATCAACAGAATGAGACAGAAGAAGATATTCAGAATCTGAGAAGATCCACAAGGAACATAAAGCTTCCTCAATACCTAAAAGATTACCAAGTTAATGGTTCCTTTCTTATTAATAATTCCTGCCAATCTAAACATACCAGTCAACTTAAAAACAACTATAAAATTGCTTATCCTATTAATTCTGTTGTATCTTATAATGGTTTGTCTAAGGAACATCTCAACTACACTCTTGCTATCACTGCCAATCATGAACCGCAGTCTTATACAGAAGCCAGTAAAATTACTGAATGGATGGATGCCATGAACAGAGAAATACAAGCTTTGGAGAACAACAAGACTTGGTATCTCACTGATCTCCCTGATGGAAAAAGGCCCATAGGGTGCAAATGGGTTTTCAAGACCAAATATAATGCAGATGGAACTATAGAAAAGCACAAGGCTAGATTGGTTGCAAAAGGATATTCTCAACTTGAAGGAGTGGACTACTTTGACACTTTCTCTCTTATGGCTAAGCTCACGACTGTGAGGATCATTCTAGCACTTGCTGCTACAAGGGACTGGTACATATATCAACTTGATGTTGATAATGCCTTCTTGCATGGTAACTTAAATGAGGAGGTCTACATGACACCTCCACCAGGACTAAAACTTACCAAACAAGGTCAAGTTTGTCGCCTAACCAAGTCCTTGTATGGCCTCAAGCAAGCTAGTCGACAATGGTTTGGTAAGTTGTCTTCTTTTCTCTTAAATCTTGGTTTTGTTCAATCTAATTCTGATTATTCCCTTTTTACATATAAAACCACTAGTACTTTCACTGCTCTACTTGTGTATGTAGATGACATTATTCTAGCAGGGGACTCTATGGATATCATCAATAAAACCAAGAGTATGTTGCATCAAACTTTTAAAATCAAGGATTTGGGCAAACTGAAATACTTTCTGAGTTTTGAAATATCAAGAACTAAAAAAGGGATCCATATGTGCCAAAGGACATACACCTTGGACATATTAAATGAAACAGGAATGGTCAACAACAAACCTTGCCAAACTCCCCTCATGAGTGACATAAAACCTCTCTTTGACACCAACAAGCCCCCATGCAATGCTGACTCCTACAGACGGTTGATAGGGAAACTCCTTTACCTCACCAATTCTGGACCTGATATCAACTACTCAGTGCATCTCCTTAGTCAATTTGTTTAGACACCCACTACTTATCATCACCAAGCTACTCAACATATCCTAAGATACATTAATGTTGATCTTGGTCGTGGACTATTTTTTCCTAAAGAGAATGACCTACAAATTAAGGGTTTCAGTGACTCTGACTGGGCCACTTACCCTGAAACCAGGCGCAACATCACTGGTTAGTGTGTTTTCTTAGGGAATTCGCTCATATCCTGGAAGTCAAAGAAGCAGAACATTGTTTCCAGATCATCCTCTGAAGCCGAGTACAGGGCCCTAGCCACCACTTCTTGTGAAATCCAATGGATCAATTATATCCTTCGTGATCTTTGCACTCAGCTTCATCCACCACCAGTTTTCTACTACGATAATCAGTTAGCTCGACATATCGCTCAAAACCTTTCATTCCACGAGCGAACGAAACATATCGACATCGACTATCATGTGGTTCGTGAACGGCTACAGAACAAACTCTTTTGTCTTCTTCCCATCTGCTCCGAAGACCAGCTCGCCGACGTCTTCATGAAAGCTCTCCACCGCACCAACTTCAAGCTCAAAGTTCACAAGCTTGGGATGCTGAGCATTCACCATCCAGCTTGAGGGGAGGATATTGAAACCCTAACCCCTTAGGGTTTCTCCCTTTTCCCTTAGTTTTGATTACTGATTAAATTAGTAATCTAGGGTTAGTTGTTTCCCATTTTTTCCCTTTTCTATAAAAACCCCTTTGGGTTTTTCCCCTTTACCGTAACACTTTTCAACAATACATAAACATAATAAAGTTTTCATTTTTCTCACCTTGCCTTACGTCTTCTCTCCCAACGCTACACGATGTTTTGCTTCTGTCTTAGAGTTTCTCTCCTCCTGTGACAACACCTTCTCCTTCTCTCTTTCGCCTTTCTCTTCTGCAGCCATGAAACCCTCTTCCTCTCGCGAAGCTATGAGAAGAAGAGTGTGTTTGGTACGTCAATATAAACTAAGACTATCTGATATATGATACATAGACATCATATGAAAAGGAAAAAAATCGTCAATAATATATACAATTCCTTGTGCCATGTACTTGTAAACAGAACATTCAACTGAAAAATAAAAATAAAAAGATATCTAGAATGTAATTTTTCAAAGTTAACATCTAAATAACTATATAATAACATGATAAATGTTTTATTGTCTAATTTGGCAATGCAACTACATTTATTGGTTCATGTGGAAAGTGTAAATAATTTCTTTTTATCATGCACTTACAAACAAGACATTCAACTGAAAAATAAGAAAATATATCAAAAATGTAATTTCCCAAAAGTTAACATCTAAACATTGTCGAATACGACAATGTAACGACATTTACTGGTTCATGAAAACGATAAACAATGAGTTTGTTCAGTATTACATAAATGGTAGCAACATGTACTACTTCATACACAACAACATATGAATTGGCACAAATAATGAATTGTGTTTCTAATTTTTGTTTTTATGCAATAGTCAATGCTTTTGATCTGTACATCAGACAAACATTTTTCTCATGTAACCATCTCCTTACACAATTTGCATGGTATTCGTGTTCACATTGAAGAATTCCAAACTCTTCTTTGTTCTTATATTCATCTGGTGAAATCATGCATAAACATTTCAATTAATAAGAGAAAAAGTAAAACATATTTCTAATACAATAGTTGATGCTTTCGATTTACACAAGGGACAAACGGAAAGAGTAAAACATATTTCTACTACGTTAAACTTGAATGAATAACCTCAATCAAGTACATAAAAAAGACAAATCAACTAGTACCTTATAAAATATTTATGTTGCTATATTTGATAGCTGACATATTATGAAAATATTATATTCTTGTTCTTCAGAACTTGACCCCTCCAACTCATTAGGTAATAAATAAGTTTTTGTTTGCAATTGTCTTGTAATAATGTCTTCTAACAAAACCTTATCTACTTTGCACAATCCATTCACCTAATTCAAGAAGCTCTTGTTGTCCAATTTCCAAGACTTAAGCAAAGTAAAGTTTTTGATAATCAGTAAGGTTTTACCATTCATAGGAAAATGCATAATATACTTACCTCATATGACATGTGGTCAATGTCCAAGCGCATATCACTATAAGGGTCGATCATTGAAGGAACCTCCTACGACAGGAAAAGACAATAACATATGAGAAAGTAGCCTTTTAAGAACCATAAAGTAGCAAAAGTAAAGAGAATGACATATTACATAATCTTGAAAAAAAGCCTCAGAAGAAAGATTATGCATGTTGCCTGCAAATGGTGCATGTTACCTGCTTGAAGGATTTGTTGGAACTCTATAGGCTCACTATACCATTTTTCACTTTAGACTACACAAAACTTGCCAACACATGTAAAAGTGTTGCGTAATCATATAAAAGACAACATTTTTATAGGTGTAATTTAAAAATGACTAAAGACCACACTTTTTTATAAACGTGATTTAAAGATTACCAAAAACTCCGTATTATAAAGTGTTTATTTATACCACACTTTTTTAAGTGTTACCACTAAAATGTGTGGCTAAAATGAAAAAAAAAAGTGACCTTTTTACAAGTAACATAAACATAATTGCAAAAAAATATTTAAAATCTTAAACACATTCAGTAAAAACAGCTTACTAGCCAATTCATGTTTTCACTTTTCCCCTCAACACTTTTTACCTTCCCCCTTCTTTCACATTTCACCTTTTCACACATTTCACTAGCCAATAAAAATTCACTTTCTCATTTTCACTTCGCCACTTCTCTCTTTCTCGACATTCACTTCACAACTTTTGTTCCTCACAACAACGTCAATTCGTGAACGTCTCCTCCTAATGCATCTCCTGCGAATGCCTTACTTAGATGCGTCCCTATGTCTCGTATGTTCATGTTGGAATACTAATTTAGGGTTTTAACGGTGAAATTAGGATAATAATTGGTTTTACTACAAAAACGGGTTTGATAGTGTTTATGTATTTCCTTTGTCATGTGGTACTGTGATTAGTGCAACAAAGGGTGGAAAAGGTGAGTAGTGACATTTAAGGTGATGGCAGTTTCGTTGGCTCTGTTTCATATGTAAAGTGAAGGGACACGAGTTTTACTGTAACGTGCTTTTTGATTCCTTTATCGTGAAAAATAAAAATAGGTTTGGGGACCGTGGATTTGGGGGAAGGATCGGGGCTGGATTGAGAAATTCATTTTCAATTTGTTATTCAACTACGAAAGAAAAAAAAAAATCCAACTACATAAACACATTTTGAAATTCTCTAAATAGGTTCTACCCAAAAGTAAAATTATCTTTTCATAGAACTTTCCCTCAGCTTGGATTATTTTTGGAACATAGCATCATCCCAAACTCATTTTCTCCGAGTTACTTTCTCCAATTTTCCTAATCTATCCTAGTTTTCAATTTGTGAGATATTAAAAATCAAAAAAATATAATTGTTTCCCTTTTTTCTTCCATCGAAAAAGTACACTTACAAAACTTTCCCTTATCACTTTTACTGATTTTAGAACTTGTTTTTACACCGATTTATAGTTATATTATGCCATTGGTCTTCACAAGGTATACATTATCATCTCCTGTAAACAATATTCTAAGAGACTTCAAAAATAATCATAAAGAATAACTAATCTTTAAGTAAGTACAACCAGTTTTATTATATACAAAAAATCCATTTCACACCTACATCACGCTTAGTATTCCAATAAATACAAGTTAATGTATGCATCACGCTTAGTATTCCAATAAATACAAGTTAATGTATACATCACACTTAGTATTCCAATAAATATAAGTTAATGTATATATAGCAACCTAAACAAAGATTATAAAAAGTCAAATCCTAGGTATTTGGGAGGGTGTTATCCAACATAACATTAATACGTTGTATTTCATATATACATTAAAAGTGGTGCAGTACACTTTATTACTTTGTTTGGTATGATATGTATGAAGAAATCTATTTAAAGAAGTGGATTAGAAGACTTTGATTAGATTACTAGAGTTAATTTATAAAAAAATATGAATAAAAAAATCATATAATTTTTGGAGAACTCACTAAATTTATATAATTGCACCATGTATATTCATTAATTGAGATAATCTACTGTTTTTTTTAATTGCATTTTACTTATCTAATAACAAGTAACCACCTAAACTGATATGTTGGTTAATTTATTCATTTGATGTTAATTTTGATTTATTTATTAGTGTTTATAATATTATTTTTTAATTGAATTGTTAAGATTATTTTTTTAATGGTGTAAATTATTTTTCGTGTGATAGTTAACATTTTCAATTGATCTCTACCTTAGTTATACTTTGTATTACTCTTTGTCAATAATTTATTAAAGGTTAAATTACTCTTTTGGTCCCTCTATTTGTCAAGTAATATCCAGTTTGGTCCTCAAGATTTATTTTATCTCAATTTGGTTCTCAATTTCTTAAAAATGATTCAATTTGCTCTTTGCCATTAATTTTTATCAAACGGTGTTAAAGTCAACACCACGTGTCAATTTATGTTTTTTTTACATGTGTCACTCCACATTTGTGTCACATGTCAAAATTATTCAATTTGGTCCCTATTTTTGTTTTTAGTTTCAATTTAGTACCAACTTTTTGTAAAAATGAAGCAATATTGTCCCTCTTTAAATTGATATTCAATTTAGTTTTTGTATAAATCTTATGATGATATTCTTACTAAAATTGAAATTTTTATTAAATATTTGTAGAAATATTTTTAAACAAGTTTTTTTTTAGTTTTATTATTAAATAAAGTTAAACGCCAAACTTAATTTCAACAATTAACAATTTTGTCATCATATATAAAGACATCAAGTGTATCATATTATACAAACTTAGTGAAGATTAAAAATCAAATAACTTGTCACACATAAGTTTACGAACTAAATTTCAAGTTTAAAACAAAACCAAAGTTTAATTTTTTGTATATAATTTAAAGTTAATTTAAAATATTTCTAGAAATATTTAATAAAAACGTTAATTTTAGTAAGAATATCACCATAAGATTTATAAAAATGTAAATTGAGTATCAACTTAAGGAGGGATAATATTGTTTCATTTAAAAAAAAAATAGGACTAAATTGAAACTAAAAACAAATATAGGAACCAAATTGAATCATTTTGACACATGACACAACTGTAGAGTGACACATGTAAAAAATCAAAAAAATTAAAAAAAAAATTAAAAAACCTGAAATGGACATGTGGCATTGACTTTAACATCGTTTGATCAAACTAATGGTAAAGACTAAATTGAATCATTTTTAAGAAAATAAGGACCAAATTGAGACAAAAAAAAAACTTTGAGAACTAAATTGATATTACTTGACAAATAGAATGATCAAAAGAGTAATTTAACCTTTATTAAATTATGTATTTCTTACTTGTTCATTAGTTCTTTTAGTGACCTAGTTTGTTCCCTAAGTCTGCAGATTTTATTTAGACTACCAATCTCAACATCCAACGCAATCCAGGTATAACATTCAAACATTGGTTTTTATCATGAATTGTTAGAACTAATAAGTTGCTTGAAAAAAAAAAGGTTATTTTAACTTTGCCAATATCACCACTTTCATACTTTTATATCAATTTTACCAAGTTTGTAATTTTAATGGGTGGTGTACTTTTTAACATTGACAGCGACGTACTCTTGGGTGGTGCTTTATTGTTCCTCTACACCCTGATCTCAAAGGTTTTAAGGCAAGGAAAATTAAATTTGCCATTTATTCTAAGATAAGGTATGTTAAATGTATTTAAGATGTTATTCACAATAATGTATGTTTATGCCTTTAATATATAAAACTTTTTATGAATGATAGTTTATTATTACAAGTCATAATACAAGCATCTATAAACCCTTCAACATTGATTGAAGAATAGGGACATTCACATAAATATTGAGTACTTTTTGTGTGGTTAGATGTTAATATGATTCATTATATATCCTTTTTTTATTTTATTAAAGTTGATGGATAAAGAGTGGTCTAAACATCCAATGTTTAGTAGAGAGTATATCAATGACAGAGTCTTTTTTAGATTTTGCTTACAATAAAGGAGGAGTTGTGGGACAATAGATTTTATGGCCTTGTGCAAGTTGTAAAAATTGTTGTTGGGTAAGAAGCCATGTGGTGTATGATCATTTAATAGCCTTTGGATTTTTAGAAGGATACAACATTTGGGTTCACCATGGAGAAGAAATATCTTCACCATCAACACATGATGATGATATTGAACATAACGAAGATGTAGAAGATGATACTAGTGGCTTATTATAGGACACATTTAGAAATGTTGTGGAAGCAAAAGTAAGTAGAAAGGGTCCAAATGGTGAAGCTAAAAAGTTCAACAATTTGATTCATGAGGCAAATCAAGAACTCCACCCTGGATGTGAAAGTTTTTAAACTTTTGTGATTCAATTGTATTTATTGAAGTGTCTTCATGGATGGAGTAATGCTTTGTTCACCGAGCTTTTACAATGGCCGAAAGAAGTCATGCCTAACTTGAATATTCCTCAGTCTTTTCACAAAACAAAGACCATGATCAGTGATTTAGGCCTTGACTATAAGAAGATTCATGCATGTCCCAAAGATTGCATGTTATTTTGGAAAGAGAATAGCAAACTTGATTTCTGCAAAATTTATAAATCTTCACGATGGAAGCAATTTCATGAAGTCAATTCTGAGTTCGAGGAACCTAAATAAAAGCATAAAGTTCCTATGAAAGTTTTGTGGCGTTTTCCATTGATTCCTAGACTTCAAAGACTATTTATGTGTTCAAAGACTATTGAGTCAATGAGATGGCATGATGAAGAACGATCAAAGAGGCGGAACTTGGACTAAAAATGTAGGGGGGTCAAATTAGATTTGTTATATATAATTTTTCTTTAGAAGAAAAACTCTTCATTTTTTCTCTTCATTTCCTCTCCTTAAAACAAACACACATAATAGTAGAATTCAAAAAAATATTACTATCATTCGCTATTATATCATGCTATTATATCATTATACCAAACCATGAATACCATTTTAGATAAGTCATTCGTATCTCATCAATTTGATTTTTGAGAACTTTAGAGATTTGTTCTTATTAAATTTCTCAAGTTTAGTTAACGTAAATGCATTTTTTTCATCTTTATTAAAACCTTCCTCTTTGAAAAAAAGGAATCAATTTACTTTTTATCATAATCTTTCTAATATAAATTTATCACCACTCGTCTATTTAGAAAAAATAAAATTTATATTCACAAATCACAATTATCACAATGTAAAACATAACAAAACTCATACTACTTTAATTAAATAAGCAATATTGTATAAATTCAAAACTTAAAAAAAATTACCATAGGTAACGATATAATAAGATACTAACCTTAATCTGTGAGAGATCATGCAAGAATTTATATCTATCTCTCTTCACACACTTTCATGATAATTTACATGGTAGAAAGATTTTATAATCAGAAAAAAAAACCTAATCTTTTTTTTAAATTAATATCTCCATAAAAAATTTTATTTATCTTTTATTATAATTTTCCATAATATAATCTTAATATAAATAATATATAATATAATTTTAAAAAATATATAAATATATGTAAAAAAAATTCAAAAAAAAGAAAAAATGGGGTAGCCGTGGCTCCCCTTGTCATTACCTAGTTCCGCCGAAGCTTATTTTCTGATACAAGAATTTAAGCTAAAAAAAGGTGTTGGATTAAGCTTATGAAAAGGCTGGTAACCATCCTGCAATTTCTTTAGCTATTTTCAAGGAATTTGTGATGAATCTTTCTGAAATAAGTTAAAAGGAGTCTATCTAGGAAGGTCACGAGTTTAACCAACCAAAATAAGCTAACGAAATAATGGCTAGCTAGTATTAAACCCTGGTGTTGATTACCTAAGCATGCCTTTTAATCTGTCTCGTTTTCATTTAACAATAATGTGTAAAAAAAGATATGCATTAGCAAGTATAAAGTTAAAAGACATTTTTGTAAGAAAATGACTATATATGAAGTTGAGCTAACTAATTAATGATTAGCTTCTTTTTTTTTTCCCTTCCTGTGCCTAAGTCATTAGTTTTGGATATTAGGTATTAATTGCTAATACATAAAATGAAATCATTTCAAATTAGCTTTATTTTCTTTCTAGGCTCGTGTTCCTAACACTTCATGCATTACTTCCATATATTCACAAAATCAGTTAGAATAGGATACAAGTAAGGTTTATTAAAAAGTTATTTTGAATAGTACTGTTAAAAAGTCATTCACTATTGAGCACCACGCTCTGTTTTGTGCCTCTTGAAATGGCTTATGGACCAGCAAACTATTTTTTAGGCTCTCCTTCCATAACATCATAAAAGCTTGAATGGATTGGGCAGCTTCTATGGAACTTTGGTTTGTTGGCCAATGGTTCCGTAATAAATTTTGAAAAAGATGTGAGTGAGATCTCATAAGTAAACTCAGCACAATGGCAAAAGCTGGATTTTATACTCTGTGTTCTACGATGGCAATCTAGGAACCCAATATATTGGGAACCCTCAAAACTTGCACAACTTTTTGGAAGAAGGCTCAAAGAATCTTTGAAAATCACATTCAATGTCTATTATTCTACCTACAAGCAAGAACTTCTTCAACAAGCAAATCATGTTATATGATGTTTGTTGAAATATAGGTGTAAATTTTGCACATTTATGGAATATAGATCGGTTTGTAACACTCTCTAAAATTAAGGGAATTAGAAGTTTATTAGATAGATTTGCTCCTAATTTAGAGTCTTTAATTTTGGATATTTATTTCCTTTTATCATGATTTTGTTTTTTTAAATACTTGTGTATTGTTTCTTTTTGTTATAAGAAAAGTAATTCAATAATTATTACTTACACAATTTTTCACAATGTCTTTTGTTGCTGGTGATTGTTATGCTATTGAAGAACTGCATATGTTTTTAGAAGTTGATTCTCTAGAAGAAATCAAGAAGTTGGACAAATTTTATATGATTATGATCCTTCGATGAAGTCAAATTTTGATCATATTAGGGATCAAATCTTAACTGGTCAAGAAATTCAACCATGGAAACTTTAACAACTTGACTTTTTCAGGCTTGAGATCTTAAAGGCAGTAAGTAATCTTCAAGAATCTACTATATCTTCAGCCATGTTATCTCCACGTTGAAAAGGTAAACATGGAATTAAAGGAGTAAGTGTTGGTAGAGGACATCCTAAATGTTTATACAGTAAAAGAAAGGGTCATAGCAACAATTGTCACTCACCGAAACATGTTGACAAAAACAAGAAGATGGACATCTTCCTCCAATAAGGAGTTTTGATGATGATGATGACTTATGAAGAAATATGGAAGACTTGATGAAGATGCATGGAAAAATGTTGAAGACTTAAAGGAATGTTTCGGTTCAAGAGATACATTGAAGACTTAGGGGTTTAGTTATTTAGGTCTTGTAATATATGTATGTTATTTAAAATAGTTAAATTAGTATGTCAAGAGTCAAAAGGCAAAACCCAAGTAGTAGAGCACCAAGAGAATTTTATTTATTTACAAAACTCACTGGAATAATCGATTATCTTAGTTAAAATTGATTTTTGAGAAAAACCTCTATGATAATTGATTATCACTGCTAATAATCGATTATCACCTATTGATAATAGATTATCCTGACTGATAATAGATTATCACAGCGAGAACAATGTTTAGAAAAGTTTCTGTCATAATTGATTATCACTTATGATTATCGATTATCTATGGCAGTTGTGACTTAACTTTTCATATTCTTAACCTAATTTCTAAATAGGATTCTATAAATAGAGTGGTAGGCTTTCATTATCAAATACATAAGTTAGAGAAGTCTGAGTACTTGAGAACTCTTTGTGGAAAGGCTTTGAAAAACCTAGTGTGGGTAGAGCGATAACTTTCATCGAGTGGGATCTTGAGTGATTGAGTGTTGTTGTTGTTGCTAGGAGAAGCCAATCATCCTTTGTGCGATTCAAAGGTGGTGTTCATTCCTTGTGTGAATCAAGAAAAGTGTTTTCACCCGTTGTGGATTTCAAGGGAAGTGTTTTCATCTCTTGTGTGATTCAAGAGAGGTGTTTTCTAGACCTAATCTTTCTTATCATTGATTGTAAGTTTGGTTTATTTTAGTGATTTAGTTAATATCGTTTTTGAGAGATTAAGAACTGGACGTAAGGTCTTTTGATCCGAACCAGTATAAATACTTTGTGCAATTTTCTCTTCTCTGCTCTCTTTATTTTGTTGTGTTTATTAAAATAAAGGAAAGAATTTTAATTGATTTTTGATATTAAAAGGGAAAATTTTAAGTATTAATTTTAATATTAAGAACCCAATTCACCCTCCTCTTGGTTTTTGTCCAAACGCTAATCATTCCGCTGCAAATTTTCAACAATTGGTATTAGAGTTTGCTTTGATAGTTTTTCAAATTTTTCAAAAATGGTTGGGCAAAACCAAACTTTTTCAAAAATAGACCTCCGCTTTTTGTTGGTGAAAATTACCCCTTCTAGAAAGTTAGGATGCAAATATTTTTGGAATCTGTTGATAGGGGTATTTGGTGTTAGTTTTGAAATGGTTGAAAAGCCAAGAAGGGGGGTTGAATTGGCTAGTTAAAAATTTAGGCTATCTTTGCAAGCTAAAAACCACCTTTAATTGAATCAAATAGATCACCAAGTTAGGATGCAAACAGGACTGAACTGTACACTTTCAATCGATCAAAAACAGAGTTAATCGATTAATTTTACTAAACAGATTCTATTCTGGTATAATCAACCGATTGAAACAGGAAAACAGTCGACTGAAATACTGGGAAAAATGCAGAAATGCGAATTTTAATTTTAAACCAGAGACAATGCTCAAGAGTAGAGATGTCAAAATGGGTTTCAACCCGTGAGCCAACCCGGCTCACCACGGGTTCGAGCCGGGTTGGGTTGAGAAAAATTCAACTTTTTCAAAAGTGGGTTGAACTCAACCCGACTCACTTAACCCACAGATTAAATGGGTTCGAGTCGGGTTGAAGGTGGGTTGGCTCACTTAACCCACCAATATTTTTTTACAATTTTTTTATAATTTTTTATAATTTTTTTTTAATTATTTTAATAATTATTTACTACTCCTATTATATTTGTTCACAATTTCATATTTTTAAATGCTAAAATGTTGCTTAATTATATTTGAATAGTTTGAATGTTTAATTAATTTGATTGTCGAGTTATATATGTTGATACTTTAATATTTAATTATAATCTTTATACTAAATTACTCAAGTAACAGTCTTATAAACAATTTTTTCTAAATTAGCATGAAAAAAATTGTATAGTTTTTTAATTTATATTTTGTTGAATAGCATGACAGAAAATTTGTAATATTAGCTATTCTTTCTTAGACTATATGGATACTTTCTTGAAAATAATTCTTCATATATTGGTGGTGAGCATGATCAAAATATTGGTTCTTGATTTTGCTATGATTGTTATCTCATGGGTTACTTAAAAATTTATTTAAATATTTGAATACTAATAAATAAATAAATAAATAATTTTTTTAGGTGGGTTGGTGAGCCAACCCACTTAACCCACCAACCCGTGGTGGGTTGAGCCGGGTTACAAAATTTCTGGCTCACCATAAAGTGAGTCGGGTTGGGTTCACTCATTTTCAACCCGGCTCATGGTGAGCCAACCCGTGTGAGCCGGGTTGGCTCACTTTGACATGTCTACTCAAGAGTGATCAAGAACAATTCCAAATGATTATACAAACATGCTCAATGCTGCAAATGCCATAGAAACATGCAAGAACATGAAAAAGATTATTAAAGCACAAGTTCTTGAAACTTTAAAATGAAAATGCAAAAGAGAAAGGTTAGAGAAGAGAGGACACCACGAGATTTTTATACTGGTTCACTCAAACCTAAGCTACATCCAGTTTGTCAAGGCAACCTTAGCTTGACTTTGCACTATTTCAAAAGTTTTACAAAGTATCCACCCTTACACTTCCAAAATATGCAAAAACACCACAAAAGACTCTTGAATCACACAAGAATCACACCAGCACAACAAGAACCCTCTTGCAGACCTAGAAAACCACCAGGCACACACACAAAGCTTGAGAAAGATCAAACCTTAGTGGTAGCACAACCTAGCCTACCACAAACCACTTTCTCCAAGCTTCAAACCAAGCCAAAAGCTCCAAGAATTGATCCAAGATCAATCTTCAACAGCTGCAACACGTATGATCACGAAGGAGAGAGTTTTCACAAGTTTCCAGAACAAAATCGTGCTCTAAAATGATAAATAGACCTCTCTTTCGAAAATCACAACTTTTATAGTCAAACTATTACGAAATTCAACAGGTTGATTTTCAAATCAATCGGTTGATTTCACTTGACTTAAGTAAACTCAGTCGATTAAAAACTAAATCAACTTATTGAATTTGTTGCAGTTTAAGACTATTGCAACCAACCTTTTAACCTGTTAAAAAACCATTAAACAGATTAAAAGAGACATTTTAACCTGTTGAAAAACCATTCAACGGATTAAAAGACACACCTAAGACCAAAAACATCTAATTAATGCTATAAGGTATACAACATGAATTACAACTTTAAAATACACTTTCTAAATGATGTAACTACATGGAGAGAACACGTTCTAGCCTTGATCAACATGGTTATCATCAAATCACCTTTCCTTCATCAATGTAGGCTTCTTTCCAATGGTAATGGCTTCAAGATAGTTCAAAAGAGCTTCATTCAATCTTCATCAAATCTTCAAGAAGCAAACCACCTTGGCTTCACATGTCAACATTTGGGATGATGTGTTAAATGGTTTTTTTGTTCTTGTTAATGTTGTTAATGATGCATAGGAACCAAAGCTCTTTTCACAATGGACTATAGAGGAAAATAGACGAGCTCAATACGATGTTAAGGCTAGAAATATAATATCATCTACACTAACTCTTGGTGAATTTTATAGAATTTCAGTGTGTACAAGTGCCCAAGAAATGTGGGAGATTTTACGAGTAACCCATGAAGGAACAGATGATATTAAGCATGCAAGGAAAAACTCATTAATTCAAGAATATGAGATGTTCCGAATGCAACAAGGCAAAACCATCTATGATGTGCAAAAGCATTTTACGCACATCGCCAATCATCTTTCTGGTTAGGTAAAATTTTTTATATTGATGAATTAAATATTAAAATTTTGAAATCTTTGAACAGGACATGGCAGCCAAAGATTACGGCGATCATTGATTCTCAAAATCTTACAACAATGTCCATGGAAGTTCTTTTTGGTAAGTTGAGAGAGCATGAACTTGAACTTGGACGTTTAAATGAAGAAGAAGACCAAGGAAGGTAAAGGAACATAGCTTTCAAATCTGAGATTGTAAAAAGCAAAAGCTCAAAAGAAGATGATGACTATGATGATGAGAATATAAGTCTTGTGATAAAGAAATTCGCAAAGTTTATGAAAAGAAAAAATAAAGGTCATCACAAAAGGTATAAAAACGAAAACCAAAACTTTGTTTCAAATTTCAATTGCTATGGGAGTGGTGAAATAGGTCACGTAAAAGCGATATGCCCAAATGCTAAAAAGGGAAAAGAGAATAAGGGCAAAAAGGTTTTCAAGAAAAAGAAATGGGAGGATAACGATTCTTCTTCAAGTTCTTCTTCAAGTTCATCCAGCTCTAGTGAATCTGATGAGGAAGCAAATATATGTTTGATTGCTGACCATGACTCTTTTGACAGTGAGGTAAGCTCTTGTGGTGAAAATGATTATGATGCTCTATATGATGCATTTCAACAATTGCTCTTTAAATCTAGTAAATTAGATGTTGCTCACAAGAAATTAAAATTTGATTTTAAGGACTTACAAAGTAAGTTTGAAAAGTCTCTTAAAGAAGAAGAAGTCTTGAAAAATAAAATTTCAATTTTAGAAAATAAAGAGACTAAAATTATTAAATGTGCATCTTGTAAAAGCTATATGTTTGATTTAAATATTCTAGAAAACAATTTGAAGATGCATTAGAAAATAAAAGTGTTAAAAAGCCTAATTTTAAGAAAAATGATTTAAGTAACAACAAGCAAGCTCCTAAGAATAAGAATAAAAGATCCCATAGGGTGTGGGTGGAAAAAGGTAAGCCTTATTATAGGAATATAAATTGTGTAACATGTTTTTATTATATGCAAAAGGGGAACACTTCAAATAAATGTAGAATCAAACATTTTGATTTCCCTAATGGAAGATGTGCTTGGATTCCTATTATAAAGTAACATGTCTCTAACCTCAAAGGACCCAAAGAAGTTTATTGGGGACCAAAATGTTATTGTTCTCTGTCTCGCAGGTTATTTCAAAATCAAGAAAGTCCCTTTGCATGTTCAAGAGCTAATATATTTATCAAACTTTTGGTATCCTAGTGAGTTCTATGATTTTATAATGGGTTTGGGATTTTTAGATATGTGAAAAAGTCATAAAAATCATTAATTTCAGTGTTTTCCAGAAAACTCCGATGAGGATAATCGATTATCTCAGAGGATAATCAATTATCAGCAAATATGGAAATTTTTGTGCTTGGTTATGAAACAATAATTGATTATCTTAAGCTGATAATAGATTATCTTGCATAGTAGGACGCATATTTTCAATTTTTTTACCGTTTGAGTGAGCTTTTCGAAAATTTAGACCATAAGCAACAACTAGGTACTTCATAAATGCAAATTAGTACGTTGGAGTTCATTTTGTTAATATAACATTTCCTTCCTTAAACTCATATTTTTGAATATTTAGAGTCTTTGATTAAGGAGGAGTCTTTGATTAAGGGGGAGTATTTGTTCTTAAAATGTTTGTGTTTATCAAAAAGGGGAAATATTACATGTAGGAGGAATATTATATCTTAAACAATTTTTTAAGAGGAACTTAAGTTATCTAATTTAAGGGAGTTGTCTAAAGAATTTCATTTTTGATTATGATAAAAAAGGGGGAGATATATTTGTGTTATTATCTTGTGATAAGTGGTACCTATTTAAGGGAAAGATATGTGTTTATTGATAATACCTTATGTTTTAAAAAGGAGAGAAAAATTAATTATCTTTTATTTGGATTAACTATTCTTTTCTCTTAAGTTGTTTATTAAGAGCATGACATATCACAAGTCTTCAGCAATTTTTTATCATAATCAAAAATGGGGAGATTGTTGACAAAAAGAAGAAGATGAACATCTTCCTCCAGTAAAGAGTTTTGATGATGATGATGATGACTTATGAAGAAATATAGAAGATTTGATGATGATGCATGGAAAAATGTTGAAGACTTAAAAGAATGCTTCGATTCAAGAGATACATTGAAGAATTAGGGGCTTAGTTATTTAGGTCTTGTAATATGTGTATGTTATTTAAAATAGTTAAATTAGTATGTCAAGAGTCAAAAGGCAAAACCTAAGTAGTAGAGCACCAAGAGAATTTTATTTATTTGCAAAACTCACTAGAATTATCAATTATTCTTAGTGATAATCGATTATCTAAGTTAAAATTGATTTTTGAGAAAAACCTCTATGATAATCGATTATCACCTACTGATAATAGATTATCCTGGCTGATAATAGATTATCACAGCGAGAAAAAGTTTTTGGAAAAGTTTCTGTGATAATCGATTATCACTTATGATAATTGATTATCTATGGCAGTTGTGACTTAAATTTTCATATTCTTAACCTAATTTCTAAATAGGCTTCTATAAATAGAGTGGTAGGATTTCATTATCAAATACAGAAGTTAGAGAAGTCTGAGTACTTGAGAACTCTTTGTGGGAAGGCTTTGAAAAACCTACTGCGGGTAAAGCGATAACTTTCATCAAGTGAGATCTTGAGTGATTCAGTGCTGCTGCTGTTGCTAGGAGAAGCCAGTCATCCTTTGTGTGATTCAAAGGAGGTGTTAATTCCTTGTGTGATTCAAGGAAGCAGTTTCCATCCCTTGTGGATTTCAAGGGAGGCGTCTTCATCTCTTGTGTGATTCAAGAGAGTTGTTTTCTAAACCTAATATTTCTTATCATTGATTGTAAATTTGGTTTATTTTAGTGATTTAGTTAATCTTGTTTTTGAGAGATTAACAACTGGACGTAAGGTCTTTTGATCCGAACCAGTATAAATACTTTGTGCAATTTTCTCTTCTTTGCTCTCTTTATTTTATTGTGTTTATTAAAATAAAGGAAATAATTTTAATTGATTTTTGATATTAAAAGGGAAAATTTTAAGTATTAATTTTAATATTAAGAACCCAATTCACCCTCTCTTGGTTTTTGTTCAAACACTAATCATTCCGCTGCAAGTTTTCAACAAAACAAAACCAATGTCTCCAAATCTAAAGGTTGTTTAACCAAAGTTTTCTAATGAGAAATATAAAAAATATATGATTGAAATCTAAAGGTCTTGCACAATCATCTACAACTCCTAGTTTGTCAACAACTAACGTTTCACAATCTGTCAAAAGTTGACTCATGCTTCTAATCATATTTTTCGTAACACCTCTTTGTTCTCTTCTCTTTCCTTTTCTTATAAAGTGCACTTTAAACTTAACTTAATCTCACAAAATCAATTTATAAGGTGATGTTTGCACCTACTTATATACTATAACTAGAATTTTGACCCGTGCAACGCACAGGATATTTTTTTAGATGAATGAATTTTGTTTTTTAGTAAATGAAAAAAATTAAGAAGTTAAAAATAGATATTAAAAGTAATGATAAATATGATTTAAAATAAAAGATATCAATTTTATCATGTTTATAAATGAACGTAACATTTATGAACATCCAAGATCATAACAATATTAATTGTAGTAATTATTATTTTGTTCAATATAAAGTTTTAACTTTTTGAACATTTATATATGTACATATTATGAACATCTATACAAAACTTCTGATTGATTTCATGGGTCAGAAGACCATTATAATTGGCAATATAAAATTGATATAACTTTATTAAATTTAAAATTGGATTAAAAAAACAAAAGAATGTAATACAATAATTGACAAATAACCGGACTAGTATAAGATTAATTTGTATACCTCTTATCAAATATTTTTAAATATTTATTTGTAAATCACATTTGTAGTTGTAGTGGTTAGTTACATTTTCATCTTCATCCATAATTAGTATTTTCAATCCAATCTTCTTTTCTATTTCACTCTAGAAACTATTACATATAGTTTGTCCATGAGTGAATATAGGGCGAGGAAGATAAAATCCAAATTTAGAGGGAGTTTGTCCTTATCTTTTGTTACATACCTTTCACCTAATTAAATTAAATATTACTATAACTAAAATTCATTTCTCAATAAAAAATTAATATAATTAAAATCCATCTTCAATACATCATCCAAATTTTCAATTAAAAATTAATACAATTATAATTTCCCAACTTTGCAACCACAATTTTATATAGAACCAAAACATAATAACGTTTAGTATTTATTAATTATAACATTAGTATTTATTACTTTTCGTATTTATTAATTATAATGTTACTATTTATATTTCTTGTATAAAGAAATTTATATTAATGTCATTGTGAACACGGATAAAATGATTTTTTTTCCTCTTTTATTTTATTTTAATTCTTTTCGTATTTCTATATTTTATTACCTTAATTATTTTCATACACTGTATATAAATTTTATTGATGAATACCGATAAAAAATTGCTTCTTTTAATTGTTTTCCTTCTTTTACTTTATTTTAATTCTTTTCGTATTTCCATACTTATTATTAAACAAAAACATATATAAATTATTTCAAAATTATATATTAATATTTCGTGTTTGAAACAAAATAATATTTTTTTAAAGTACACAATATAAAATAAAGTACTAAAAAATTAAATTAAATATTAAATTATGTAATTAAATATAAATGAGAGTTTAAATACCTTCTTTTTCAAAAATATAAGTGTTAAAATAAAATCATTAATTGTTCTACATACTTAGAAAAATCTACAATTATAAAAGAAAAACCTAAAATTTATCGTATCATGAAAAAAATCAGCAAAAAATAAAGATATGAGGTTGACATCCTCTGATTGCCCACATACTCACTGCTGATGTCTCAAACAATTATCCTTTATCGTTCATTCAGATTAACTATTAGTTTATTGTTTCTTATTATTTGTTTCTACATAGTATTTAATATAGAGATGTTTTCTTTTTAAATTTTCTCTGATGTTTTCTTTTTTCATTATTATAAATATAAATATTTTCATTATTATTATCTTTATACTAAAATATCCTCTAAATTTAACTTAAATATTAAAACATAAGCAATTTTATAATGAATGAATTTAACAATGAGATAATAATTTTAAAATACCATAATTCACTTATAATAAAACATTCCAAATCAATAATATATATTAAGAAATTCTTCTTAACATGTATAATTGAGTATTAATGCTCATTCATAACAACATTTTAAATACAATAAAAATGTTTAAGAGTACCTCTTAAAATATATTAATTACAGAAATAAATTTTTGACTTACTTTCGTAAAAAATTATGCTATAAAACATTCATGACGAAATAAATTTAAATATAGTTTTAATTATTTTTTAACTGAACAAAAAAATTAAACTAAATTATAATTGAACCAATGTTTTCGTAGTAACCAAATAACATTTCTTCCCCAAATCACTCACTGCTGCAACCGTTTTTATTAGAAATATAATTTTGTTTGATGAATGTTTCTTAAAAGGACGGTAGGTACATTTGCTTTTAATTTAACTTTATTAGAGGCAATTTCTTCGACATCTAATACCATTGAAAAATTTTATTATTCACGTTGAATTTTATGATGCTAGTAAGGTGTGCCTGAACTTGAAACATATATTGATTTGAAAAATAAGATAAAATTTATTAAAATAAATATCATGATAATCTGATTTTTTTATTTATTTTGGTGATGTAACTAAATTTGTAAACAATTTTATCATACATAGCACATATTATTTCTATGTCTGAGAGTCCTATACTTAGTGATTTTACATTGTATTGGAATATTACGAAATCATTTCATGAAATTTATGTGACTTCTTCAAATCAAACCATGTGAGTGTAAATTTATGTTCTTTAAATTCTCAAATTTTTTTTCAACTCTTTGACTCTCTTCCAAACTGAGAAAAACCAACACAACATTTTTGAGTGAAGTTATGTTCATAAAAAATTGGGTAGGCAAAATTAAGAGCAAGAAAAATCTACACTTTACAATAATTTACCATTAGACAATTAGATCAACACAAAAAATAGCAAATTTCTTTGTTATTTCTCCTCGTAAAAAAGCAAGTAGTAGTAGTTTCATTAAGTTGATCCATATTGTTGAACTTAATTTCTATAGCAATTAACTTGATCCATCTTAAGCAGCAAACAAATTAAATTTATACTTTGAAGCATAGGAATGAAAGTAAAAAAGTAAACAACTTCTCTTTCCTGCCCCTGATTTGGATAAATCATCCAGATTATTAAAAGCAAATTTATTTCAATGTATATCAGAGTCTGATATGCCAACAATTTTCAAAAAGTAGTGTCAAAGTTGTTTAATTTATGTGCAAAGTATGTATAGTATGCCAAACTTGTAGAATAAATTTCATGAAAAACTATTAAGACAAATTATAAATAACTATGTTAGTGTTTTACCAAAAATTGATGAAAAAAGATGATGAGGTTTACCAAAATAGACTTTCCAAATCTTTCGTCTCCTAGTTTTCTGCAAGGATAAAAAAAGTTTGTAGTCTCTTAAAAGTGTTTACTTCCTTCTCAAATTCTTCTAAAGAGGAACTATGTGAGATTATTTTAGAAGATAGTACAAAATCTGCATGAAGATAATTCCTTTTCATTAGATAACCATAATACAATTACTCCCGTCTCAACTGCAACAACACCTAGCACGAATCATTCAAATTTTTAGTTTGTACATATACATTGTGAAAATTTTGTTAGGAACAAATTAGCACCACTAAAAGACAACAAACATGAGATAATAAATGTCCAAATATGATAAAATTTTCCTTGTATTAACAGAAAATTTTGAATAAGAGGAGCTTGGAAAAGCCTCCTAAAGCAAAAGCCACAAATTCTTTGTCATCCATATATCCCACTAAAAAGTTTGAAGATTCATCAGTCAGCATAGTACCAATGATCTCAACTTTTTGGTCTTTTAGTTCTCCAAAAACACCATTTTACACCTTCCTCTCTAGCCTCCATAGTGGCATTGTCGTGTTCGGTTGGATCGATTGGATTTGACTTCATTGTTTGGAATTGGTTACCCAAAAACTAAAAAATAAAAAATACAAAAATACAAAAAATTTATAGCAATAACAAAACTAACACATGCCAATAATAAAGAACAGAGTAACATAAATAACCAAATAATACTCCATCGTAGAATAATAAAAATCATACCTTTTAAAAACCAAATCTTTTTAAAACCAATTTTGTTCTTTTGGTTGAGAGTTTTGCCTTCATCTTTCAAGAATTTTTCAGTTCTTTTCTTTTCATTTTGGAAGATATCTTACATCTCGAAACAAAAACTAAGATAATAGTAGAAGCTTCATGTCATAAAGAAGCTTCACAATCCAGAAGCCCTATTGGTGAGGACATTGAGAAGAAGAAAGTGGAACAAAATGTCAACAAAAAGTGGAAGAAACAAAAAACATAAACCATGTAAATAGAGAGATAGAGAGCCATGACAAAAAGAGAAAAAAAAAAACCATTAAGGAGAGCAAGAATGAAAACCAGAACTTGAGAGAAATCCAGAGCGTAAAGCCAAACCCTAACTCAAAATCTGAAAAACAAAAAAATTATACAAAAACAAAGAACAAATCAAATATATAACTACGAAAATCAGTGGTGAAGAGAAAATAATAAACAGATAAAATATATAACAACAAAAATCAGTGGTGGAGAAAAGATGAGTAAACCTATGAGACCCAATAATATGGTGGAGAGAGGATGATTAAACCTTCGAGACCCAATAAAATGAGAAATCCAGAACCAAAACTTGTACCGATAGAGAAGAAAAAACAAATCAGTGGTGAAGAGAAAAAGTTGAAAGAGAGTGTGATAGGTATGAGAGAAAAAGTTAGAAGTTCGAACGGTGAGAAGAGAGTGAGGGCAAAGAATGAAAAATAGGGTTTTTTGTGAAGAGATAAGATAGTGAGAAGAGAGAAAAAGAAGATATTGAGAGTGAAGCAAGAAAAATAGGGTTTTGCTCGTAGAGAAAGATTGAGGCAACAGAGAATGAGAGCAAAGTTAGGAGTAAAAAAAATTAGGGTTTGAGGCGGTAGAGGATGAGAGAAAAGTTGGGAGTAAAAAAATTTAGGGTTTGAGGCATCAGAGGATGAGAGAAAAGTTGGGAGTTAAAGAGAAAGCTATGATTAGTATTAATTGAGAGTTTTAATTTATCTGTTCTTTTTTGCAAGTCACTGAACGATGATTTTTGTTTATGGTGGGAGAGAGAGAAAGATGAAGTCGGGAGAGAGAGGAAGATGAACCGTTTGGAGAATGAGGTTGGTGCTTGAGAGATGAGAAAGCTGACAAATAAAGAAAGAGGTGAGAGAAATTTTTTAAAATTCAAAAATTTGGACACATGTCACCCATATAAAGCACCATGTGTCACAAAATTAGAGTGGGTAAAATTTTCCATTTTTTGTTAAATTTTGTGTGATGCTTTTTGTGGTTGAGTAGAATTTTTTGCACTTTGTGCTACCTTCAATTGTATTATATATAGATTTGATGTTATTTTTTAGTTGATGTGAGATCTCCAACATGTAACACCCCTCAATCACTAAGAGCATGTCAGGTCCACAGCCCAATACACCCCAACCCCTCACCATTTCTCCGTCCATTCATACTATGGTGGGTTGTTGCCAGACGGGGTCGAACCCCAGACCTGACCTTTAACACCCCTCAATCACTGAGAGATGCCACCAGTTGTGCTGCAGCTCAACTGGTGGCATCTCTTAGTGATTGAGGGGTGTTAAAGGTCAGGTCTGGGGTTCAACCCCGTGCGGACCTGACATGCTCTCAATGATTGAGGGGTGTTACACAACACCTTTCCTAAAACTTATCTCATAACCTTACCTAATGTATCTAAAGTTTATTTTTAAGGAACTGGTTAAGTTTCCCTTTCTCCTTCTTTAAACTTAAAATGTGTTCTTCGTGTTCCGCCTTGTCTCTTCAATCTTTTAAACTGACATGGCATTCTACATCACTCTATTTGCCCTTACGCACCTTAGCAAAATGACATAACTTGACATAACGGTTAAATATAGATAAAATTGTAGATTTAGTCTCCATTGTGTCTAAAATACACATAAAGTGAATATATTTATAATAAACACTAATATAAGTTTATATGATAACCAAACATAAATATGATAAATAGAATATATTGTTATAAATAATATCAACAATATCTACCAATAAACAAACTCAGTCTTGATGTCTTCAGATACAATATTTTCTCAAATTACTACGGTTATTTGAGTAGTAAATACCACCAAACAAACTATAACTGATTTAATGAGATATTCACAATTTCACAATCTGAATTAGTTCATACTTACACATGCATGGCTTAATGTTTGAGACAAGCATATGCCTACTAGTAGGATCAACCAGCTAATATCCGTAGCTGACTTGGGTCCAAAAAGAGGGGCAGAGCCCTGCCTCTAATTCACATAATAAGTAACATAACATTAAAAGTAGTGGTATTTCACTTTCACTATTTTCGACTCCACTTATCCTACACCTCTTAAGTTATTTCACAAAGTTGAACTAGAGTCAAACTCAATGTGTTTCGTCTTCTCGTGAAAGTTGGGATTAGAACTGATAGAACAGTCTTATTGTCACATATAAGAGTTGTTTGAGTGACTTCTCCAAATTGCAACTCTCTAAGCAATTACTATACGTCAAACAAGTTCACAAGTGGTTGAGGCCAAAACTCTATATTCTGCTTCTGCACTTGATCTTGCCATAACACTTTGTTTCTTGCTTTTCCAAGAAATCAAGTTATCACCTATGAATACACAATACCTAGAAGTAGATCTTCTATCATGTCCAATCAGCATTTCAATAGCAAACAACTCTTGTATGGTTATTGGAACCATATAACAAACTTTTATGAGATCCTTTAATGTATTTTAATATACGGATGACTGCATTCCAATGATTTTCACATGGAAAATTGAGAAATTGGCTCACCACACTAACTATAAAGGAAATGTCAAGATGAGTAACTGTAAGGTAACTTAATTTTCCAATCAATCTTCTATACTGCTTAGGATTTGAGGCCACCCTAATTTGGTAGAAGTTTGGTATTAGGATCCATGGTGTGTCAACACGTTTTGAATTCATCCACCAAGTTTCCTCCAAAATATCCAATGCATAATTCCTTTTAAGATATAACAATACCATAATTGGATTGCGTTACCTCAATACCTAAAACTTATATGAGTTTGCCAAGATCTTTGGTTTGAAAATTTTGGCAAAGGTTTTGGTTCACCTAGGATAACTTGACACCAACCAAGATGGGCTAAGGCTTCACTAACAAATGTAGGAATGTACACAAAAGAAATAAATGAAAGGCAAGTATAAAAATGTGAAGATAATCTATGGTAACTCAAAGAAATATAACTTGGAGAAGAATTACGAGGAGAATTATACCTTTATGGAAGGCAATTGGAAGGTCAGATCAGTTATCAGAGCCAGAAGAGACAAAATAGTTTACACTTGAAGTGAGTCACTTGGTGGTTGTTGGGGACAATGTCTTCGACTATATACCTGAATAGACGGTCGAGGAGGAGAATCCGATGATGGATTATGCACAACAGGAGGATCATATATAATAGGAATATTAACTAGAGACACACTACAAAAAGAATTGATGAGGTCGCTCCGTCATGGAAACATCAAATGTTTACTCTAATCGGTGGAACACCGATCGAACCATGAAGAATCACCCTTAAAATGCAGCAAAAACTCAAATAGAACGATTCTCTCTCGTTCTCGCAAGGATCCTCACAAACACTCTTTGTGTTTTAGAACCTTAAGAGGTGAGAAACTTCTCTGAAAGGTGAGCTATGAAAATGGGGATAAATCCTCTCGATTAATCAAAGCTAAAATTACAATTAGTGGTTGGCCTTTAATAAGGCAAAAGACAACTTTAAGATAATGGAAAAGCTAACAGAAGGAATAAAAGTGGTGGGGGGGGTTGAAAGTTGGCTGGCTGACATTAAGGCCTAACAGTGGTAAAGGTGAGATAAAAAGAAAACCCTGGAAAAGCTAACAGAAGGAATAAAAGTGGGGGGGGGGGGGTTGAAGGTTGGCTGGCTAACATTAAGGCCTAACAGTGGTAAAGGTGAGATAAAAAGAAAACCCTAGGAGTAGAGCATGGCACACTTTATGAACCCTAGCAGAGAACGAGAAAAAAATACAACACACTATTATTCAGTGGAAGCACAAAAATATTGATTAAGTTTTTGCCTCTATTATTCAAGTTGGTAGAGAAAATTAACATGTGAAAAGAGCTAACTACTGAACATTCTTTCTTTGTACTTGTATCACACCTAGCTAGACCAAACAAGTAAACAATACGCATGTCAAGGCAGCCAAGTATCCAGCCTAGTCCGGCTTAGCCTAACCTACACCAACGTAAGCCATCAAGACAAATAGATGACCTAGACCGACCACTCCAGCATATCCGCTAAGTTTAGAACCTAGGCCGACCACTCTAATGAACTCAACATGATGGAGACGTCCACTTCCAATAAACCTTAAGGGCCTGGGTTTGGGCCTTGGCCCACTCACAAGCCCCACCTAGAGCCCAAGTCAAGGCCCAGCCCATGAAATGGTCAAACGTCATTAATGCTCTATAAATACGCGTGGACCCCATCATTTAAAGGTACGCATTCATTAATCACTGATTTGACTATAGGAGAACTTTGACTTACTTGAGCTTCGGAGACTCTTCTACAGGTAACCCCTCCTGGGTTCAAGTTAACATGTATCGACCAGGAAGAGGCCAACTGAGGAGATAACAGACTACATGGTAAGGTGACGCTTGTGCCTAATCTATCTTATTTGTTCTCTGCAGGAACAATTGGTGCCCACCGTGGGGCACAAGACGAACACCTTTAGTACCCGTTTTTTCTCTGAAGATGGTTTCTACCCACAACAGAGTTGGAGCGAACAAGCAAGTGGATGCTGGTCCCTCTGGACCTCCCAACATCACCCCTGACTTGGCCGCCATCCTAGACGGCCAAGCAAAGATGCAACAAGAACTCGCAGACCTGAAGAAGCGCAGTGCTGAAGAAATGGAGGCACTGAGATAAGAGAACTCTCGCCTCAGGCGAAGGATCGAGGCGGATCCCAACCTGAAGGGAAAAGCCAAAGAAACCTCTGAAGTTGTGAAGTCTCCGGCTTTCCAGCCTACAGAGGAAGAAAGTGAATACAATCCTACCCCCCACACCTTCACCACCACTCAACAAACACCCGTTACCTCTACCCATCCCCATCACTTTCCATCCGGTCAACCGGGGCTCACCGCACCCCCAACTCCCGCCCCCACCATCCCCACCACCCACATCCCCTACAACATACCCACCGCCCTCCATACCACACATATCCCACCCTACAACCTACAATATCTTCCCACAACCCACATTCCTCCTCACAACATCACCTCC
>Ga0214542_1002179_pt1 | contig 40548 bp, 32 predicted proteins | sample CNSS1metaG_FD_160096 | JGI IMG/M metagenome (GOLD analysis project Ga0214542, IMG submission 160096) | Root nodule microbial communities from cowpea collected in UCLA plant growth center, Los Angeles, California, USA - CNSS1 | ecosystem: Host-associated > Plants > Roots > Nodule | place: USA... | reverse complement strand
AACGAAAACGATAAATATTGGGCTCAAAACTCAAAACCAATCCAGAAAGCAAAATCCAACAACTTTCAGTGGTGGAAATGAAAAAATGTACCTGCAATGGCGTCGTCGCCGGCACGGAGGGGAGAATGTGCGAGGCCAATATTCCGTTTCACACACCACGGAGACGAAGAATAACACTGCAAAATGGGGACAAAAACGAAAAATATTCGGTTCAAAACTCCTAAATCAATCCACAAATCAAAACCCAACAACTTTCAGTGGTGGAAAACGAACAACTGACCTGCAATGGTGGCTCTCGATTTCGCCGGCACGGAGGAGAAGAACGCGCAACGTAACAGAGGGGAGAAGAGGGGTTCGCGCTGGTTTTAGGAAAAAATTAACGTCTGTGTTGTGCCAGGCCGACGTAATTTAACGTTTGGGAGCTCTGGGGCTGATGTAATTTGACGTCAGGGAGCTCTAGGGCCGACGTCCTTTTGAAGATGACGTCGGGGCGCTGGTGGGCCGACGTTACTTGACGTCGGGGCGTTGATGGGTAGACGTTAAATTTGTCCAGTTATTTACAAAACTGCCACCGGTCATTTTTTACGTTGGTGTTCTTTTGAGCAAACGTTAAACAGGTGACGTTGAAGGCCTTTTTTGTGTTAGTGCGGTTAGAATTACCAACAAAACTAAAACTTCTCAAAAGACTATTTCTAATGCTCAAAAATTGTTGAAAATTGAGGCAACACCTCCAGCCAAGTAAGTTCCATTAACATATTATTATTAGAACTCAAAGGCCTTTTTCTCATGTTGTGTTGATGAGTGGGGATGCGTTGAAGTTTTTTGTGTGTTTGATGATTTTGAATTGAGTGACTCATTGAATGTGTTTACATGTATTACAAGACAAAGATAATGGGTTGGCCACCAATCAGATCCTATAAGAAAAACAAACTTAAGGAGAATGAGGGTGTTGTGATTTATGTGTAAGAAACATTGGATGGAGTCTCTTACCTTAGGAAGATCAAGATGAAGAGGAATGAAAATGTACATTGTATTTTTTTTAGAACATAATACTCTCAAATAGTTGTAATTACTTATGAAAGTAAAGACAATATTACAATACCCTTTGCGATATATGGACAAATTTTAAATTCAATTGTATATTAGAAGTATTTTGATTAATAGTTTATATTTTAATTATTTTATTTTATTTTTATAGTAGAATATATTTATTTTAATTTGTTTATTTAAAAAAAAGGAATTTTTTTCTTTTTATTCATTTTTATTTGTATACTAATATTTTTTTTTTGTTTTATAATTAATTTTATAAAATTTAAATTACCATTATTATAATTTCTTTTATTGTTTTAATTATAATTTAAATGATAAATGATTATCATTGTATAATTATTTATTTTAATTATAATTTCTTTTATTTTTATATTTTCTTATTAATGTGCATGAAAATTACCACTATTAGTTTTTTATATTGTATAAAAAGTATGAAAGAGAGAGGTAGATAATGCTAAACGGAATTCCAATCACTATTATTTTTAGAATTATGTAGTTGGTTAATGTGCACCCAAATTAGATCGAAATGAACCAAAAAAGTGCACCCAAATTCCAATCACTTTCAATATGCTACAATTTTCATTAATAGATTCATCAACTCAATGTTCACTAATACCACAAAAGCATATTGGGAAGGCTTACTCTATACCACAATATCAATGAAAGACATAAGTGTTTTTCTATGTACGATTATCTATCTTTTTCCTTCATAAGATTTTGTACACATGGTCATGTTTATTCAATGAAGTAGTTCTAATAACACTAATTGGTTACTCCTAACACACTCTTAAATTCTAGGTTTAATTAATCGGATGATTCTCACTTTCGTTCGGATGTTCCAGTATGGTCCCTACTTTTAAAAAAGTTTCAATTACGTTCCAACTTTTGAAAAAGTGCCTCAATTAGGTCCCTTTCAGAAAAAACATTATTAACGCCATTAATAACGTGCCACATGTCAGTCTTTGGATTTTTTTCATCTTTTTAATTTTTTTTTGCCACGTGGCATGTTCCTAGTGTGACATGTGGCATTATTATTGCCACGTGGCAAGGTACTGACACGTGTTAATGTCACTACCAAGTATTATTATCTTGATTTCAATTTAGTCCGCACATATGTCTATTTGTTTTAATTTAGTCCCCACATATGTCTATTTACTTCAATTTAGTCCTATTTTTTTTTTCAAAATAGAGAAATATTGTATCTCTTATATAAGTATAACATTTATATAAGTAATAAGATTGGTCTCAAATTTAAGAAAGAGACAATATTGCACTATTTTGAGAAAAAAAATGAGTATGACATTTATATAAATAATAAGTTTGGTCTCAAATTTCAAATTTAAGAAAGAGATAATATTGCTTTATTTTGAAAATGCCATTATAACATATTATATATTTTTTATTGTTCACCCATGTTTTAAATTTTAATATAAATATCAATACATTTTGTAAGTATTTTTAATAATAAATATCAATATAACATATATATAAATAATAATTTCGTATTAAGAGAAACAATATTTCTCTATTTTGAAAAAAAAAAATTGGGACTAAATTAAATCAAAAGGATTTATGTGGGGTGTAAGGCCCACTTAAATTCTAACCATTTATTTTAAGGGCTGCCTTTAATCTAATGGGCCTAAGGGCTAGCCTAAAGAGGAAAACCAGAACCTAATGTGCCCTCACGTTTCCATTTCCTCACTTTCAGAAAATAGTCTCTCCTATTCCTTAGAGCTGATGTCGTTTCTCTGCTAGGGTTTAAGACATCCTTGTCTTCACCATAGTTCAACTTGTTTCCGCGCTCATGTAAGTTACTCTCCAACTCATATCACCTTTTCTTAGCATGTTTCATGTTTTTCCAATTAGGGTTCATAGTGGGCTCAATCTTAAGATTTGTTCCACTATTTTCCAGTGTTCCAAGCCTATTTTCAGAGTTGATGTGCTCTATGTTTGTTTGCCAAAGTCCCTTATCAACCCTTTTCCAGGTAAGGGAAGCTAGGGATTTCATGTCAGCTCGATTCATGCTTATTTTGTCAATGTTTGCATGATTGTGTGGTTGATGTGCTATTGTAAATGTTTGGATGGAAAGGTATTAGTGTTTGGGCACGAGCATATGACTGTTGCAGGGAGAACAATGGCGAGACCCGACATTTTCGCCCAAGCGACCCTGTCTCGCCTATGCGAGACTTGTAGAAACAAACCCTAGTTCGCACTCGAGCTCTCGCTCAAGCGGAGGGCTTTCGTTTTGAGCGAGGTACTATCTCGCTCAAGCGAGAGATGCTCACCAAAGCGAGAACGCGTGGGAGCTCAAGGTGTATCGCTACAATTGCAGCCCAGGCGAGGAACCTCACCTTTGGGCGAGGAGTTGGCTCGCTCAGGTGAGGAGGGCTCGCCGCACGAGTATGCAAAAAACCTCCCAAGGCCTCTGTCGCGATCTCGCCTAAGTGAGGGCCTGTAGCTTGAGCGAGGGGACTCCTCTCGCCTGAGCGAGGGCTTCTAGCTTGAGCGAGACCTGTTGTAGGCCTCGCTGTTTTTCTGCACTTGGTTGTTATGGACTGTTTGGTTGATTGATTTACATATTTAAAATATGAAGTTTGATAAAGGCATGAGATATATGTAGTTATGAATTGAATTGATATGTTGGTGTGATCTTGGCGTGTAAAATGAATGATATGGTTGGTATTAAAGTGGCAATGGTATTGGTATGAGATGAAACTTTATATTCACGAATTGGGAAGAATGAGATGGTATGGATTAAACATGGAATATGAATAAGGATGGCATGAGGTTTTATATGCATGATTGATATTATTTGGTTCTTTGAATATATTTGGTATGAGGTCAATACATAAATCAATGAGTCTCTAAATGAGACTTCTTAGTCGTGCTTCAGTGGTCGGGACGTAATTCCATGACCCCTGTTAGTGAGAATTCATGGTGGTTCCCCATCTATATAATTTGGTAAGGATTCAAGGTAAGGTTGCATCCTGACACTCTAAGGAGTCAATTAGTCTCACTTAGAGCGGACTGACTGCTTGACAAATTGTTTCTACTCTAGCTTACCCTGTTTGCTTGTTTGGTTGTCTTGTATGTCATTTTTCTCCTTTTGCGATGATCATCAATTTATTGATGTGAGCAGATGCGAGAGGCACTCGAGGTCAACAGGGAAGGGATGATTCTGCTGCATAGTCTGCCTGGACTAGACTTCATGTTCTAATTGGGCTTTTCTTTAGGGCTATGGCCCATGTACTGCTTTACTCTTTATTACTCTATTAACTATTGTTAGCTCCTTGGATTTCATTTGTATATGGCATCATGGTGTGCCTTGGCTCGCCTAACATTGTCTGGATATTGTAAGGAGTAGCATTTATACTTCAAGACTTATCTCTAAATTTCTATCTGTGTGGCATTTCATTTAAATTAAAGTTATTATTTAAATGGGGTGTTACATTTATGGTATCAGAGCGGTCATTCCTTAGGTCTGTGGACTTGGATGTCCTTTTAGCTTTCTATGTGTCTTTTTGAGTGTTATTAGTTAAATTCCTATCTTATCAAGCCTAACCAAGTGATTTCCTATGTGTCAGTGAACTATGGCACCTCCTCGTAGGACTCCGCAATCCTCCCAAGGTGAAGTACCCGATATCGCCAGGGCAATAGAGGTGATGGTAGCTGCCATGACGCAACAGAGTACAGTCATGATGCAACAACACGAGGCATCAATGCAGCGATAGACAGCGTCGCTAGACCAACAACAGTTGGTGATGTAACAGATAGAGGCTGCAAGAGTAGTTGCTAAGGATGCTCACCGGTAGCATATGAAAGCTCTCCGGTAGCTGGAAGAGAACAGGACAACTGCACCTACTTTTGGTCTCGAGCCACAACCTACAGCTAGGGAGTGGAGTCTGGAGGACTTTCTGAAACATCACCCCATGAAGTTTGGAGGCAAGACGAGTCTTGACGCCGCATACCAATGGCTAAAGGATATGGAGAGGATCTTTGATGCGAAGATGTGTCCGGTAGATAACAGGCTGGCATTTACTGTATATATGCTCACCGAAGAAGCGGAGCATTGGTGGATCAACACCAAATCCATCATGGAGGAGAAAGACGAGCCTGTGACTTGGGAGGCATTCAGGGAGAAATTTCTCTCTGAATATTTCCCTAACAACGAGAGGTATGCCAAGGAGGTAGAATTCCTCTAGTTGACCCAGGGAGGGAAATTTGTTATTGAGTATGCTGAGAAGTTTAAGCACCTCAGCCACTTCTACACTCTACCGCTCGACGAAGAATGGAGATGCCGCAAATTTGAGAATGGTCTCCGCGGTGATATCCGCTTGATGGTGGCTCCATTGTCCGTCAAGGATTTTGCTGCTCTAGTGGAAAAGGCCAGAGTGATGGAGAAGATGAAGCGTGAAATAGAAGGTCAGCACCCACAACAACCACAATAACCACAGAGGATTGGTGGACCGTCTGGGTCCAAGTCGAGAGATGAAGAGTGGGGAAGACCGTATGATAGACCCCACCATTAGTCCCAAGGGCCTAGGAGCTTTCCTCCTCAGTAGGGTCGAGTGCAGTGTTACATATGTGGGGGCCCTCATCTGAGGAGCGCCTGCCCACGCATGGAAGGTTACCGTAGGTGCAACAATTGTGGGAAGGAAGACCACTTTGGGAAAGATTGCCCCACTCTTGCTAGGGTAGTCACACGCCCTCCAGTTCAGACTCCCCACCAGTGTCAGCAAAGAAATAAAGGCGACAGGCCTCAAGCGACAGGCAGAGTTTACGCCATGATGGGAGCGGAAGTCGTAGGCTCAAGTAACCTTGTTATGGGGTATTTTGTGATTGCTGGGGTGAAATGTTTTGTGTTGTATGATTCTGGAGTGACACACTCCTTTGTGTCAGATGCTTGTGTGAAACATATGGGTCTGCTGGTGTGTGAGCTGCAGTGTGAACTTGTGGAATCTACTCCAGCGTCAAGCTTAATCAGGACGTCGTCCTTGTGTGCTAGGTGTCTAGTGGAGGTGGAGGGACGCAAGTACAAGGTAAATCTGATCTGCCTACCTCTACAGGAGTTGGAGGTGATCCTAGGAATGGATTGGCTCCCTGCCAATCGCATCCTTATAGACTGTCGAGAGAATAAGTTGTTATTTCCCAACTGAGAGGAACTTGTGTTGTTATCATCTCATGGGGTTAGGAAGGAGCTACAAGGCGGTGTGCAATGTTTCATGATCTTCACACATTTAGAGGTGGAGGGAGGGGAGATGAAGTCTGTCATACCGGTGGTGCAAGAATTTGAAGACGTATTCCCAAATGAAGTACCACAATTACCTCCTAGTAGAGAGGTGGAGTTCTCAATCAACCTAGTGCTTGGAACCAGTCTAGTATCGATGGCCCCATATCGCATGGCTCTGGCAGAGTTAGTCGAGCTTAAGAATTAGATAGAGGGGTTATTGGGGAAATAGTTCATTTGACCCAGTACTTTGCCATGTGGAGCACCAGTGTTGCTAGTGAAGAAGAAAGATGGGAATTCACGTCTGTGTGTGGACTACAGGCAGTTAAACAAAATGACGATCAAGAACAAGTATCCTCTTCCGATAATTGATGACTTGATGGATCAGTTGCATGGGTCGTCGGTGTTCTCAAAAATAGATTTGCAGTTGGGATATCATCAGATCCTAGTGAAGGCGGATGATGTGCAGAAGACGGCCTTCAGGTCCTGGTATGGACACTACGAGTATGTGGTTATGTCTTTTGGTGTGACCAATGCTCCAACGGTGTTCATGGACTACATGAATAGAATTTTTAGGCCCTTCTTAGATAAGTTTGTCGTAGTCTTCATAGACGACATACTCATCTATTTCAAGACTCAGGAAGAACTTGCAGAACACTTGAGGTTGGTGCTCGGTGTCTTGAGGGAGAAGCAACTATATGCCAAGTTGTCCAAGTGTGAATTCTGGATGAATGAAGTACAGTTTTTGGGGCATGTGATCTCCGCTCAGGGGATAGCGGTGGATCCAGCAAAGGTGGATGTAGTGGTTAAGTGGGAAAGTCCCAAGTCAGCAACCAAGATCAGGAGCTTTGTGAGGTTAGCTGGCTACTATAGGAGATTCATAAAGGGATTCTCCAAGATAGTGGCACCTCTGACATAGCTCACTCGGAAAGATCAACCTTTCACTTGGACAAACAAGTGTGAGGAGAGTTTTCAAGAGCTTAAGCGGAGGTTGATGAGTGCTCCAATCCTAGTGATCCCTGATGTTGGAAAACCCTTTGAGGTTTATTGTGATGCCTCTCATCTAGGGTTGGGTTGTGTGTTGATGTAGAAGAATAAGGCAGTGGCCTACGCTTCGAGGCAACTCAAGGTGTATAAGAGAAACTACCCCACTCATGACTTGGAGTTGGCGGCTATTGTGTTTGCCTTGAAGATCTGGAGGCACTACCTCTACGGTGCCCAGTTCCGTGTGTTCAGCGATCACAAAAGTCTTAAGTATTTGTTTAATCAGAAGGAGTTGAACATGAGGCAGAGAAGGTGGATGGAATTTCTGAAGGACTATGATTTTGAACTCTTGTATCATTCGGGAAAGGCAAATGTGGTAGCAGATGCCTTGACTAGGAAGATAGTGCACGTCGCGCATCTTATGATAAAGGAGGTGGAGCTACTAGAGCAGTTCAAGGATATGAAGCTACAGGTGGAGTTGGGATCCGAGTCCATTAGGTGTAGTACCTTAACTATATATAGTGATTTCTTGGATTCAGTTAGGGAGAGGCAGTTATTAGATGCCAGCTTGAACTAGGTGCGAGAACATCTTGGGTCAGATGAAGCGAGAGAATTTGCTTTGGGTAGTGATGGTATAGTGAGGTTCCAAGGCAGAGTATGTGTACCTGGCGACGTGGAGGTGAAGAAGTTGATCCTTGAGGAAGGACACAAAAGTCGTCTTAGTTTGCATCCCGGCGTGACTAAGATGTACCAAGATCTCAAGGAGAACTTCTGGTGGCAGGGTATGAAGAAAGACGTAGCACAATTTGTATCAGCCTACTTAACGTGTCAAAAGGCGAAGGTTGAGCATCAGAGACCCGATGTGATTCTACAACCCTTGGAAATACCAGTGTGGAAATGGGATAGCATCTCCATGGATTTTGTGACCCATTTGCCACAGACTTTTAAGGGGCATGATACCATCTAGGTTATAGTGGATCGATTAACCAAGAGTGTTCACTTCTTTGCAATGAACTTGAGGATGTCAATGGCCAAGTTGGCCTAGTTGTACTTTAAGGAGATTGTGAGGCTGCACGGACTGCCTTCGAGTATTGTATCAGACAAAGATCCACGATTCACTTCACGGTTTTGGCAGACGCTACAGAGTGCTTTGGGTAGCAAGCTCACCATGAGTTCAACTTATCATCCTCAGACCGATGGCTAGTCTGAGAAGACGATTCAGTCGCTTGAGGATTTGTTGAAAACATGTACTGGATCATCTGGGTGCTTGGGATGAAGTCCTACCTTTGATAGAGTTCACCTACAATAACAACTTCCACGCGAGCATTGGCATGGTGCCTTATGAGGCTCTTTATGGCAGGAAGTGTATGACTCCCTTATCTTGGCATTAGGATGGGGAGGCAGTGTTGGTTGGACTGAAGTTGTTAGAGCAAACCATTGAGAAAGTGAGATTGGTGAGAGACAAGATGCAGGCTTCTCAGAGTAGGCAAAAGGCCTATGTGGACCGTAGGAGAAGACCCTTGGAGTTCACGGTTGGAGATCACGTGTTCTTGAGGGTGACCTGAACCACCGGTGTGGGAAGGGCTCTCCACTCAAGGAAGCTTTCTCTTAAGTTCCTTGGTCCTTATCAGATCTCGAGGAGGATTAGGCCCGGGGCTTATGAGATAGCTTTGCCTCCTCAGTTGGCAAATCTTCATCCGGTATTTCATGTATCACAGTTGAGGAAGTATGTCTTTGACCCGTCTCATGTGTTGGAAGCCGAGGATGTGCATATTAGAGAGGATCTCACTATAGAGGTACCACCAGTTGCTTTAGAGGATAGCAAAGTTGAGGAACACAGAGAAAAATTTGTCAATCTTGTCAAAGTCATCTGGGATCGGAGGACAGGTGACAATACGTGGGAGTTGGAGGAGGATATGAGGAAATCACATCCACATCTTTTTGGTTGGTAAGTTTTCATATTCGAGGACAAAAATTTTTGTTGTTGGGGAGAATGTAAGGCCCACTTAAATATTAACCTTTTATTTTAAGGGCTGCCTTTAATCTAATGGGCCTAAGGGCTGGCCCAAAGAGGAAAACACGACCCTAATCTGCCTAACGTTTCCATTTCCTCACTTTTAGAAAACAGTCTCTCCCATTCCTTAGAGCTGCTGTCGTTTCTCTGCTAGGGTTTGAGACATTATTGTCTTCACCATAGTTCAACTTGTTTCCGCACTCATGTAAGTTACTCTCCAACTCATATCACCTTTTCTTAGCATGTTTCATGTTTTTCCAATTAGGGTTTGTAGTGGGCTCAATCTTAAGATCTGTTCCACTGTTTTCCAGTGTTCCAAGCCTATTTTCAGAGCTGTTGTGCTCTATGTTTGCTTGCCAAAGTCCCTTATCAACCCTTTTCCAGGTAAAGGAAGCTAGGGATTTCATGTCAGCTCGATTCATGCTTATTTTGTCAATGTTTGCATGATTGTGTGGTTGATGTGCTACTGTAAACGTTTGGATAGAAAGGTATTGCTGTTTGGGCACGAGTATATGACTGTTGCAGGGAGAACAGTGGCGAGACCTGACATTTTTGCCCAAGCGACCCTGTCTTGCCTAGGTGAGACTTATAGAAACAAACCCTAGTTCGCACTCGAGCTCTCGCTCAGGTGGAGTGCTTTTGTTTTGAGCGAGGTACTATCTCGCTCAGGCAAGAGATGCTCGCCTAAGCGAGAACGCGTGGGAGCTCGAGGTGTGTCGCTGCAGTTGCAACAGGAGGCCTGAAACTCATTAAGGGTTAACCTTGTGTGGGGGGATTGAGACATTGTAACACTTGTAACACTTAGCTCGGGGTGAGCAATTCGGGGGTGAGCAGAGATATCCACCACAAGTGCAAGCATCCGCTGAATCCGACCAGATTATATGTAATCCGGATGAGTCGAGTCTGAGTCTAGTGTATTGCTTGAGGAGTCGTAACATGATTGGTTGATAAATACTGTTTGGATTGGGTAATAGCATGTGACCGCTTGATAAACGGTTTCTACTCTAGCTTACCCTGTTTGCTTGTTTGGTTGTCTTAAGTGTGGTTTTTCTCCTTTTGCGATGATCATCAATTTATTGATTTGAGCAGATGCGAGAGGCACTCGAGGTCAATAAGGAAGGGATGATTCCGCTGCATAGTCTGCCTGGACTGGACTTCATGTTCTAATTGGGCTTTTGTTTAGGGCTATGACCCATGTACTGCTTTACTCTTTATTACTCTATTAACTATTGTTAGCTCCTTGGATTTCATTTGTATCTGGCAGCATGGAGTGCCTTGGCTCGCCTAGCATTTTCTGGATATTGTAAGGAGTAGCGTTTATACTCCAGGACTTGTCTCTAAATTTCTATTTGTTTGGCATTTCATTTAAATTAAAGTTATTATTTAAATGGGGTGTTACATGGGGACTAAATTGAAAAAAAAATTGACATATGTGGGGACTAAATTGAAACAAATAGACATATTTAGGCATTAAATTGAAATCAAGACAATGACCGTTGGTAGTGACACTAACACGTGGCAGTACCTTGTCACGTGTCACACTAGGGACCTGACATGTTGCACAAAAAAATCAAAAAAAATTTAAATTTTTTTAAAAAAATAAAAAATAATAAAAATGAAAAAAATTCAGAGACTGACACGTGGCACGCCATTAAAAATATTTTTCTGAAAAAAGACCTAATTGAAGTACTTTTTCAAAAGTTGACGCAAATTAAACTTTTTTAAAAGTGAGGAGCAAACTAAAACATCAAAACGAAAGTGAGTACCATCAAACTATTTATGCCTAATTTTCTATTAATTTTCATTAGTTGTTTCACCGACTCAACTGTTCATTGTCACCACAAAAGCACATTGTAAAGGCTTACTTTATACCACAACACCAGTGAAAGACGTAAGTGATTTTCTATGTACAATTATCTGTCTTTTTCTTCGTAAGATTTTGTACACATGGTCGTGTTTATTCAATGAAGTAATTCCAATAACACTAATTGGTTACTCTCAATACGCTATTAATTTTTATTAGTTGTTTCACCAACTCAACTGTTCAATATCACCACAAAAGCACATTGTAAAGACTTACTCTATACCATAGTACCAATGAAAGATGTAAGTGTTTTTCTATGAACAATTATTTGTCTTTTTCTTCGTAAGATTTTGTACACATGGTCATGTTTATTCAATAAAGTAGTTCTAATAACATTAATTAGTTACTCCCAATATGCTATTAATTTTTATTAGTTGTTTAACCAACTCAATTGTTCACTGCCATGGCAGAAACACATTGTAAAGGCTTATTTTATACCACAACACTAGTGAAAGACATTAGTGCTTTTCTTGTACAATAATCTGTCTTTTTCTTCGTAAAATTTTGTACACACAGTCGTGTTTATTCAATGAAGTAGTTCCAATAACACTAATTGGTTACTCCTCATACGCTATTAATTTTTATTAGTTGCTTCACCAACTCAACTGTTCATTGTCACCACAAAAGCACATGTAAAGACTTACTCTATACCACAATACCAGTGAAAGACTAATAAGTGCGTATTTTTGCCCTCATTCAGTGTTTAATTATGAATATGTGTGTTTAAAGATTGATTTAATTGGGATTTCCTATAATTGGGTTTATTGAGCATGAGATACAAAAACATGTTAAAAATAGCTTTTTAGTTGCATAAATGTTCTTTGGATATTTTGAGGTGTGTTAGTGCAGCTGCAGCTAAGTTGAGCTCATGGAGGTGTGGAAATAAATTGCTTAAAGCGTCATGACACCTTAAAGATAAATCCAAGAATAAGAAATTATCAAAATCACAAAAATCCAAGCAAAACATTGCATAAAGACGACAAGAAAAGCTTGAAAAAGTGAAGAAATTTGGCTAAACCAAGAAGAGAGCAACAAAAAAATTGGACCTTGCGATTTTCTTTATCTTTATGATATAAGATAATTTGGGAAAAATATATCTTTAGATATTTTATTTGATATTTTTAAATAATTATCTTATTTAATTATATCATAAAATATTAAAAGATAATAACTACCAAATCTTTTTATATATGACAATATCTTCTTGAATCTCTTTAGATCCACAACAAACAAATATATCTTAAAGATATTGGATTATTTAGAAGATAATTTAAGGAGATTGCAAAGGGTTGATTTGGAATATTAATACAAATATTAATTGGTGATAATTTATCATATAGCTTTAAGTAATTAATTTATTTAATCATATTAGATATTGATATTATCAACCAACTATATTTGTCAAATAGTCTATATCTCTCCAAATATTTTTAAATATTTATCTTTATCATTATTTTAAAAGATATTTGAGAGATTTTAGCAACAAAAAAAAAACCAGTCTAAGTCCTATATAAAGAGACCAGGGAAAGCAGAAAAAAAAAAGCTCGAAACTTTAGAGTTTTGGAACCCTTAGGGGGGCCTAATTTCGTTTCCTTTTTCTCTCTATTCTTCTCTCTATTTTTATTTTACTTTCGCAATCTATGGATTGTTAAACTTCTTTGATTGATTCCATTGTAATTTTATTATGGATTATGAGGTTAGAATGAAATAATTTCTTTGTTCTTTTTATTATTGTTGAGGTTTTAATTCATCTATGTCTTTTATCTTTGAATCATGTAAAAAGTAATGATTTTAAATCTACATGCATGCTAATGATATGAGTTAAAAGGTTTTTAAACTCAATTGAAACTTTACTTCGATTTTATTTATAAACATTCATGTGATTAAATAAGTTTTTGCCAATAGTTGAGACTTTACTTTGATCAAAGGTAATAAGTTTAACTAAAATTAGTCAAGACTTTACTTTGATTAATTAAGTTTTTCTAGTTGGTGAGAAAAGAAAGGAATAGACATGATTAGGCATAGTAAAGTTTAATTGAGACTGTACTTTGATTGAATTTACTGTGAATAATCTAAAATATTCTCACTTTTAATTGAGACTGTACTTTGGTTAAAAGTGAGAACGCCAACAAATTAATTGAGACTTTACATTGATTAATTTGTAAATCTACAACAATAATTAATTGAGCAATAACCTTTAGATAACCGATGATGAATCTATTTTGAAAAAGCAATGGAATCAAGCTATTTTCTTTACTATTGTTTTTATCTCTTTTTATCTTTTCTATTTCTTTCTTGTTTATCTTAATTCTCCTATATTTTTATTATTTTATTTGACTAACTTTTTTGTATAGTTTTATAAGAACTAATTTGTTAAAAATCAATTTCGTGTTCATTGGGAGACGACTTAGGGTTAACTTTACCCTTTCTATTTCCTTAACTACTATCTTAGCAATACTGAAGTTCCTATAGTTTAGTAATATTAATTTGATCGAGTCAACGACAACGTTATCAAAGACGTAAGTGTTTTTCTATGTACAATTATTTGTCTTTTTCTTCGTAACATTTTGTACACATGTTCATGTTTATTCAATGAAGTAGTTCTAATAACATTAATTAGTCACTCCCAATATGCTATTAATTTTCATTAGTTATTTCACCAACTCAAGTATTCACTACCACCACAAAAGCACATTGTAAAGGCTTACTTTATACCACAACACCAGTGAAAGACGTAAGTGTTTTTCTATGTACAATTATTTGTCTTTTTCTTTGTAAGATTTTGTACACATGGTCGCGTTTATTCAATGAAGTAATTCCAATAACACTAGTTAGTTACTCCCAATATGCTATTAATTTTCATTAGTTGTTTTACCAACTGAACCGATTACTGCCACCACAAAAGCACATTGTAAAGACTTACTCCATACCTATGTATGAGTGAAGGATGTAAGTTCTTTTCTGTGTACAATCTTCTATCTTTTTCTTTAATAAGATTTGGTACATAAGGTTGTGCCTATTTAATTAAGTAGTTCCCATAACAATAAATGTTCACTCCTAAAATGCTGCTAATTTTCATTATTAGCTTCACCAACCCCACCTTCACTTATAACACAAAAGCACGTTTCAAATGCTATCTCAATACCATAGTACCCATGAAAGTGAAAAACGTAAATATCTTTTTGTGTACAAGTAACTCTCTTTCTCGTTATTACATTTTGAACACATGATCGTTCTTATTCAATTAAGTACTTCCAATAAAATTAGTTTAATGACAACTTAAAATATATAAATAAATTATGATACTACAATAAAATTAACAAACTTTTAGTTATTGATCAACATAACAAAATAATTACATGGAAATAGATTTGATAATTACATTAATTAAACATAAGGTTTAAATATAAGAAAAAAAATGCAATATTATCATTTCTTATATCAGAACACAACTCTACATTTAGAGTCATTATCCTAATCATCGTACTTAAATAACGGTTGAATCGATGAAATAATCGTGCTCTTTTTGGAACCACCAGGACCAACGACTGCTATAATCTTGCCAGCACTTACTAAGAAGCTCAAATTTTCAAAGATAATATTGGTTCTTCAGGAGTAATCAAAACATACTTCACAAAATTCATCCAACCTTTTACAAAAGCAGACGTAATCATGTTCATGGTATTGGTTGCAACGACACACCTTTGGCAATGAAACCAAGGTTTGGAACAACCTGACCAAAGAGCCCTTCAAAGGAGCAAAACTTAAGTTTGTAATCCATAACAAAATTATGAGAGTTATCACATGATCATACCAGTTTTTGATACACTTATAACCCACTAAAGATGTGATCAACAATTACACTAATAAAGTCTAAAATTTGATAAGACAAAAACTATTTCACTCGATTAATACAAAAATTAAATAGTAAAAATTAATTTAAAAACTAGAATATTTTTAGTATCGAATAAATAAAAAAATTAATAAAAATTCATTTAAAAATACTCAAATTTACTAACTTTTTTAAGTCTATATTTCTAATTTTAAAATGGAATTTGATAGCGCCGTTTAAGTTTTATTGGTTCAGTCATATCAACAATCACATTCTTATTGACTATAGAGAAAAGAAGTTGTTATTCCCAAGTTTGGAAGAAGTAAAGTTGTTGTATCCTCATCAGGTGATCAAAGAGGTTAAAGAAGATCACAATGTTTCATCATTCTGACTCAATTATCTGTAGAGACAGGTGATAGAAACAATGATATACCAATGGTAAAGGAGTTTGCAGACGTTTTTCCTGATGATGTACCCGGTTTACTTCCAAAAAGAGCAGTAGAGTTTTCTATTGATTTGGTGCCAAGAGTGGGACCAGTATCAATAGCTCCCTACCGTATGGCTCTAGCTGAGTTGACAGATTTAAAGAAACAAATAGAATATTTGTTGGAAAAATAGTTTATTCGACCAAGTGTGTCGCCATTGGGAGCACTAGTGCTATTAGTGAAGAAGAAAGATGGTAGTTCAAGACTATGTGTAGATTATCGGCAACTGAATAAGTTAACTATCAAGAAAAAGTATCCTACCAAGAATTGATGATTTGATGGATCAACTACACGGTGCGATAGTGTTTTCAAAAATAGATCTACGATCGGGGTACCACCAGATTTTGGTTAAGGTTGAGGATGTGCAGAAAACGACCATTAGATCCAGATATGGTCACTATGAGTATGTAGTTATGCCATTTGGTGTGATTAACGCTCTTGCCTTATTTATGGACTACATGAATAAAATTTTCAGACCGTTTCTAGATAAATTTGTGGTAGTCTTTATAGACGACTAATGAGTTCATATTTATGCCCTCATTTGGTATTTAGTATTGGATTTTTAATTGAATTTTGTTCTTAAAAGATTGATTTAATTAGGATTTTTTTAATTTGGGTTTCTTGAGAATGAGATACAAAAAGATGATAAAAATAGCTTTTTAGTTGCATAAATGTTCTTTGGATATTTTGAGGTGTGTTAGTGCAGTTGTAGCTAAGTTGAGCTCATGGAGGGGTGGAAATAAATTGCTGAAAGCTTCATGACACCTTAAAGATAAATCCAAGAATAGGAAATTACCAAATCACAGAAATCCAAGCCAAGCATTGCATGAAGATGACAAGAAAAGCTTGAAAAAGTGAAGAAGTTTGGCTAAGCCAAGAAGAGGGAACGGGCAATAAAAATTGGACCTTGCGATTTTCTCTATCTTTTTTCGAAAGAAGGGCTTTGATAATTCATAATTTATGATAAAAGATAATTTGGGAAAATATATTTTTAAATATTTTAATTAATATTTTTAAATAATTATCTTATTTAATTATATCATAAAATATCAAAAGATAATAACTACCAAATCTTTTTTAAATATGGCAAGACTTCTTGAATCTTTTTAGATCTCCACTTTAAGAATATATCTTTAAGATATTAGATTATTTAGAAGATAATTGGAGGAGATTATAAGAGGGGCAAAAATGAAAATTTGACAGAAATATAATTAATTAAAGATTTTTTATTAATTATCTTTGATATATCTTAAATTATCAACAAAGGAAATCTTCCAAATATTTTAGAAACTGATAATTATATGAGAGATATTATATCAAAAGATAAAAGATTTCAGCAATAGAAAATATAAGATTCAAGTCCAATCAAGGCCTATATAAAGAGACCCAAGGGAGTAGAAGAGGACAAGTTTGACACTTCAGAATTTAGTAACCCTTAGGGGGCTAATTTCTTTCTCTCTCATTTCTTCTTCTATATTTCTTTTATTTTGATTTCATGAAGTGTTAAACTTCTTGGGTTGATTCCATTATAATTTCATTATGGATTTTGAGGTTAGAATGAATAAATTTGTTTGTTCTTTTGATTCTTTATTGCGGTTTATTTTCATCTATGTTTTTTGCCTTTTAATCAAGTAAAAGTAATGATTTTTACATTGTAGCAAGTTAGCATGATGTTAAATCTACATAACATATCAATCATATGAGCTCAAGGGTTTTTAATTTTAGTTGAGAATGTACTTTAATTAAATTTAGAAACTTTCATGTGATTGAATGAGTTTTTGCCAATGATTGAGAATGTACTTTGATTAGAGGAGAAAACTTTAACTAGAATCAATCAAGAATGTACTTTGGTTAATTATCTATTTGCTTGATTTTATAGGTAAAAGAATGGACATGATTAAGGATAGTAATATTTAATTGAGAATGTAATTTGGCTAAATTTACTATGATTAATCTACAAATTTCATGCTTTTGATTGAGAATTTACTTCGGTTAATAGTGAGAACGCCAACAACTTAATTAAAAATTTACATTGATTAATTTACAAATCTAGAACAATAATTAATTGAGCAATAATCTTTAAATAATCAATGATGAATCTATTTTGAAAAAGCAATAGAATCAATCTATTTTCTTTACTATTATTTTTATTTCTTTTTATCTTTTAAATTTTATTTCTTTCTTTGTTTATCTTAATCCTCTTAAATTTCTTATTTTATTTGACTGACTCTTTTGTATAGTTTTAATAAGAACTAATTTGTTAAAAAGCAATTATGTGTTCATTGGGAGACGAATTTGGGTTACTTTACCCTTTCTATTTTGTTTGCTACTTTCTTAACAATACTGAAGTTGTTATACATGAATTGAATTTTCAAACTGTTTCTAGATAAATTTGTGGTAGTCTTTATATAGACGACTTTCTCATTTATTCTAGAATACAGGAGGAACATGTTAATCATCTGAGGGCAGTATTGGGCATACTAAAAGAGAAGAAATTATATTCCAAACTATCTAAGTGTGAGTTTTGGATGAAAGAGGTACAATTCTTGGGTCATGTGATCTTGGCTCAAGGGATAACAGTGGAACCATCTAAGGTAGAGGTTGTGTTGCTTTGGGAGCGACCTAAATCTGTAACTAATATAAGGAGTTTTGTGGGTTTAGCTAGCTACTATAGGAGATTTATAGAAGAATTCTAAAAAATAGTGGCACTTTTAACATAGCTAACTCGCAAAGATCGTCCGTTTGCTTGTGAAGCGAGATTTCAAGAGTTAAAGCGAAGGTTGACTTGTGCACTAGTACTAATAATTCCTGACACAAGTAAATCTTTTGAGGTTTACTGTGATGCCTCTTATCAAGGTTTAGGCTGTGTGCTTATGCAAGATAGAAAAGTGGTAGCATATACTTTAAGGCAGTTAAAAATTCATGAGAAGTACTACCGTTCTCATGATTTGGAATTAGCAGATGTAGTTTTTGCTTTAAAGATATGGAGGCATTATCTATATGGGCCTCGGTTTCAAGTTTTCAGTAACCTTAAAAGTTTAAAGTATTTGTTTGATAAAAAAAGAATGGAATATGAGGCAAAGACGGTGGATAGAATTCGTTAAGGATTATGAGTTTGATCTATTCTATCATCCCGGAAAAGCAAATGTAGTGGCAAATGCATTGAGTAGAAAGAAGGTGCATGTGTCCTATATGATGATTAAGGAATTGGAGCCGGTGGAAAAGTTCAGAGACATGTAGTTACAAGTGACTGTAGGAGAATACGTCATTAGGTGTAGTCATATGACTATATCAAATGATTTACTCGGTTTAATAAGAGAAAAACAGAGGAAGGATCTTAGTTTGCAGAAAACAATGGAGTTGCTTGGAACAAGTCAGGCTATGGATTTTGCGATGGGAACTGATGGTATTATGAGATTCAGAGACAAAATTTGCCTTCCTAATAATCAGGGTTGAAGAGTAGTGGAATCAACCTATTTTCTTTACTATTATTTTTATCTCTTTTTATCTTTTCAATTCTATTTTTTTCTTTATTTATCTTAATCCTCTTATATTTTTATTATTTTATTTCACTAACTCTTTTGTATAGTTTTTATAAGTACTAATTTGTTAGAAATCAATTTCGTGTTCACTAGGACGCGACTTAGGGTTGACTTTACCTGTTCTATTTTGTTGACTACTTTCTTAACAATAGTGAAGTTGTTATAGATAAGTAGTATTAATTTGATTGCATCAACGACAATGTTATCACTATGATAAAGAATGAGACAGATGAATTGATCCGCACTAGGGTGCAAAATTTCTAGAGAGTTTACATCGAGTATAAGAGGTTAAATCAAGTAACAAGGAAGAATCACTCCCTCCTGCCTTCATTGACCAAATGCTTAAGTGCTTGGTAGGTAAATCCCATTATTATTTTCTTGATGGTTTGTCTAGATATTTTGAAATTGACATTACACCTAAGGATCAAATTAATTGAGAAGTTGCATCGATTAATTTGAAATCTTAAAAAAAAAATCAATAACAATAATCTTTAGGAAATCAATGATGAATCCTATTTTGAAAAAGTAGTGGAATCAACCTATTTTCATTATTATTGTTTTTATCTATTTAATAAGATAAAAACAATATTTTTGTTTCTTTTTAGCATCTTTGTCTCTTTATTTTTGGGGAAAATTAATATTTTGAAAACCACATCAACTTTGCATTTTTAATTAAAGGCACCGCCCTCGGGCGGGCACGGTAGGGTGCTAACACCTTCCCTATGCGTAACCGACTCCCGGATCCAAAATCTGATTTTTTGCAGACTTGTCTTATTTTCATGGTTTTCCATAGTTTTCCAGAATAATTATGGTGGCGACTCCAAATCTCTTTGAAAACCCGTTTTCTTTTTTGGTTTGCCTTCCCGTCGCGATTTCGGTTGCGACACACCCATAACGTAAAACAGACCTAACAGGCGAGATATCGTAAAAACAGTGTAACTCTAGCTTCCCTTACTTGAACAAAGGTTATCAAAAGACACACAAACACCCAACAGATGAGCATTATAGCTCCAAGAGCAGATTCGTGAGCTGGAAATACTGATACCAGATCGAAAATGAGGTTACCAAGATGAACCTCAGTTGGAACCATGAAAATAAAGCTAGATAAGAGAATGTATGAGTTAAGGACCAACTTACGTGGAATAAAAATGGAGTTTGGCTAGCTTGGCGAAGAACAGGATCCAAACCCTAGCAGAGCTCTGTTGGAGAAAAGAGAAAGTGAGGGAAGGGGAACTATTTTGCGAGACTAAGCAGAATGAGGAAACAAGTGGCTGTAAGGGGTCTTGGGGTACCCTATGAGCTAGTCTTAGGCCCAACAGTTAAGGCTAGGCCCTTAAACATTTATGACAGAAAAAGTGGGCCTTACATCACATATTTTTTAGGGACTAAAAATATAATTAAGCTTATTTTAAATTTATAATTTATAAAGTCTAGAGATATCTATAAGAAACTATAAGGATAGTTTTTTTTTTCATATTAAATTTGTGAGTAAATTATGAGACTTAATAATACGTCTCATTACACAATTTTTAAATTCATATCAACATCGTCTCCCTATTTTTATAGTTCTTAGTTGATTATTTCTTTCATTACAAATGTAGTAAATAATTTTTCCTATCACATTGGCGTAGTTAAAAACTAATGACATGACAAATATCTTGGGGATCCGTGGACACAATGACAACACGCATAAATCATGCACTTATCATGTCTGGACCTAATTAAGAACTTGAAAAATAGTGAGATGGAGGATATTCAAATTAACAAAAGGAAATAAATTATGTAAAAATCTTTCACATGTTTTTATTTGCTAGTTTTTTATTTTAACGAAAGAAAAAGAATTAAAAAATATTCTCCTATAAATTTATTTTCATGTTTTACAAAATCTACAATTTTGGTGCTTAAAAATTTTCGCATCCATTAGAGATTTAGAATCTTCAATTTTTAGGTTTTCCTAACTTTATTCAACTTTTTGATTTAGTTATCCATATGTTTGTAATAAATTAGACATGACTTGAAAAATAAGAAAAAAATATATGTGGGAACATATGGTGTTTAATGTAACATCTCATTTTAAGAGATTAAAATTAATAAAATAGGACGCTTCTTTATAATATTCAAAGCAGTTATTCTAATGTATAAAGTATATTAATATAGTTCTACAAAAGATAGGACTATAAAAAACATATCATTTGTACAAACTAACTAAATCAACAAGCTCTATACAAAAAATTAGTCAATATTAAAGCTCCTTGAAACCTTTACCTATTCTAACTGATAGCTCCTCATACTCTAGATGTTTCTCTACACCTGCAACTTCATTTGCTCTCACCAAATAGATGATCATCACAAAAGAAGAGACAAACAACACAAAACACACAAGGTAGCTAGTGTATAAAAGGATTATTCATAATTATATGTAAATATGTCAAAAACCTACAAATATGGTATAAAATATATCTATGTTTATAATCACACAAGTAGTTGGCACTAAACTCAATTATCAGGATACTTATCTTTCATATAGAGTACACAAGAGGTGTGAACCTGTGATGGTTACTAAATTTTGTAGAGTCTGGCCATAAGGAGTCACCACCCAACCACACACAAGATTAATCTCATTCATGCTTAGGATCCAATACGTCCCAAGGCTTGGATCTCTTGCTACTCTCACCACATAACTCATTCTACTATACTTGAATATAAATGATTATTAGAGTTTAGTACCACTTCCCTAGTCATTCTCCCATATCAAGACATATATAAACAATACCACCACAACCATCACCACCAGGAAATCCTCCATGAAATTCCTTAAACATCATTGTACTATACCTAGGCAGTTAGGACTAGTATGGCTAACTACCTTGCCCAAACCGCCAACGTATAGTCCTAGAATAAAAAGGAACAATTGGTTAACTACGCAAAATGATGACACATACATAACGGCTAACGTTGCCTACTTCCAAAATAACGCATGAGTAAAAGTCACCCACTCCAAACTTAGGAAATAACAGTTGGGCTTCTGATATCAGATTATAAGCTTGGAACTTGGGCCTAGCCCAGGCCCATTCAAAGCCTGAACATTAGCCCAATGCAATAAAGAAGGGCCCAACCCATAAGAAGGGTAAAACATAGTTAATGGCTCTATAATACATGTGGACCCCAACAATTAAAGATACGTTTTCATTAATTTACTAATATGTGATTTGACTTTTTAGAGCCTTTGCTGACTTGATCGTCAGAGTCCTTTCCGCAGGTAACCCCCTAAGGGTCCAATCCGCCAACACTAAAAGAAGATGCATCTAAACCAAGGAGTAGCCATCTCGAGAAGTTAGTGATTGGGGTAAGATATGATTTGTGCTCCCTGATATTTTGTTATTGTTTCCACAGAAACAATTGGCGCCCACCGTGGGGTCCGAGTTAGTATCTTACCATAGTAATCCGAGAACTTGCAAGGATGGTTTCCACACGTAGCAGAACTGGAATTTCAAAGGAACCTGAGGCAGGACCAAGCATGCCTGCAAGCAACAACCTGAATTTGGCCGCTATCCTGGAAGGGCAGGCCAAGATGCAACAAGAGCTCACTGACTTTAAGAAGCGCAATGTTGGTGAGATGGAGGCACTAAGACAGAAGAACTCGAGGCTGAGAAAGAAGATAAAAGCTAATCCCACCCAGAAGGGGAAAGGCAAGGAGGTTCAAGAGGACTCCAAAACCCTAGTACACCAAACTAGTGAGGAGGGAAGTGAATATAATCCTACCCCACACACTTTCACCACCACCCACCACACGTCCACCATATCTGCCCACCATGCAACCACCCACCACACGCCCACCCTCCCCGCAAACCACCCAACTACTCATCATCCACCCACCCCACATCATTACACCACAACCTTCCCCACCATCATCTGACACCCCATACTAGCGCATCCACACAAACGTTGCCATCCCTTTGTTGATGGCATCCCCACCACCCCTCTTCCCACCCAGTGGGAATCCTTCACGCTGGAACGATACGTCGGGTACAAAGACTCCAACGAGCACCTTAAAATGTATGTTACCCATGTTGCCTTATAGACAAGTGAAGATGCCATTATGTGCAAGGCTTTCCCCACCCCCTAAAAGGACTAGCCCTGGAATGGTTCTCCTCCTTGCCCCTTACTCCATCGATTATTTCGACACTCTCTCCCATCTCTTCGCCACCCATTTCGCAGGAAGCCACCCTCGCGAAGCCACACCTTTGTCCTTCCTCAACGTCAGACAGGAAAAAGACGAGATGCTAAGGGCCTTTATAGACCGCTTCAGAAAAGCTGCCCTCCGAATGCCAAACTTAACCCAGGAAATGATCTTACAATGCATGGCCCTCACACTTAAACCCAGCCCATTCACCGATAACATCTATCTCCGACCACCGGCCTCTATGCACGAACTCAAGTTGCGTGTCGCCGATTACATACGTATGGAGGAAATGAAAACCCTACGCACCAAATTCTGTACCGACTACACGCCCTCAGTTCCTAAAATCGACAAAACACCCTCAAGATCATACTCTAGGCCTAAAGAGCCTAGACCACCCCAATTTTCGAGATACGTCCCCCTAAGCGTTCCCTGGTCCCGCCTCCTAAACGAAGCCCTGCAAGCGGACCTTATCCCTCCACCCCGCAAAACCCTCAACCCACCCAACGCGGACATGACCAAATATTGCAAGTACCATCGCAACAATGGCCATACTACATACGAGTGTAAGGCGCTACAAGATACGATTGAAGAGTTGATACGCATTGGCCACCTGCGAAGATTCCTCAAATGCATTTTATGATAATATTTGAGTTAGCATTTAATCGAAAATGGGTCAAACAATGTAAACAATTCAAATAATATCATGAAATGCGCTTGAAACGTTAGATAAACTTAACAAAATCTGGTTAAAAGGACTAAATCCATACATTTCTAAAAATAAAAAACTAAATTGGTCAAAAGTTTCAAAGATGGATAAATTTCAAATTTCACTGAAATTTGGGAGACAAAAAGATATTTAACCCAAATGAAATTCTAATCAATCATTCAAAAACAACGTTGATGCATGCTTATGCTTCCACCAAACAAATAATAGACAAGCGGCGAATGACTAAAGAAGGCTGGAATTTATGTATGTTCTGTATTTTAATAAAATCCAATACCATGACTAAGTTTCTAATAATTAAATATATAATCCGCCGGTTACTAAAAAAAATTATACAAAACAAAATGTACATTTACTAATTACATAAAGGTAATAACAAAATATTTATATAATTATATACATTATATACCACAACACTATTAGACTACGTTTTTATCCTAATAATAATAATAATAATAATAATTAAATTGTTTATTTTTATGAAAATTCAGATTTTATCAAGTAAAGAAAATACATTGAAATAAATTTCCCAAACGTAATATTTAAACACCAAATTCCCAAATTTGTCTCTACAACGATAATATAAAACAATTTACCAACCTCAAAATTTCTATCTACAACAATTATAATATATTATGTCACCTTTTGCTAAAAGTCAAATCGCTCATGCTTTGAATACCCATACATGAATATCATCAAACACCCCTTACATGCCTAAAAATCCAATCATGCAAGACCATCCGGAAATCATCCCAGATATTCCTAATATTTTATACATGTTATATATATCACCAACAACATATTATCTCTTATATAAAAAATATAGGGCTCTGGTGCATTTTCTTTTGAATAATATATATATATATATATATATATATATATATATATATATATATATATATATATATATATATATATATATAAAGTCTAAGTTCTATAAAAATAACAATTAAAAAATAAAACACCTTCTGACTTCAATTTCATATTATAAAACAAGTTTTCATAACATCCTTGAATAAAAAAATAATTTTAACAAAACAAGTTTAGCTCTTAACCTCAAAACTTTCCAACTTTCTAGGAATTGAACCCCTGCACTACAATTCAAGGTACGAGTACCAAACCAAGTGGACTATTAATTATTTCGACGCAGTCCTACATTATATCCATAATAACATTTAACCACAATATTAAAAAGTGTAAGGAATGTCCTTGGAGTCAAACCCAAGTTCTCCTAATTATGTTAATAAGTTCCAACCAACTATGCTAAACCATTCTTTACTAATCATTTACATTTAATATTCTAAATAATATTTAAAATAAAACACATTTTTCTTAAAATTACCTACTTTTCTAGGATTTTACACCTAGCACTCGACGACATTGTAACGATGTCCGACGGTGTATCAGAAACAACAATTTTGGACACATTGATCTTGTTTACTTGACTAATTGGGCACCTTTTCTTTTAGTATTTTTGATTCCAAATGATTTTAGATAGTTCAAACTGATACTCATTCACTCAAAACACAAATTCAAACTTTTCCCCAAATCAAGATCAAACACAAATCAAATATCAAACAATTCAACATAAAACTCATCAAGTCAACACACCACATCACAATTAACTACCAAGATGATCAATTCAACATAAACATAGCTTCCCTTACTTGACAAATGGCTCCACAGACCCAAACAAATCTAAGAACACCAAAACACTTCTAATTTCACAGGATGCTCTATCTACACAAAGAAACATCATATGAACGATCAGGACATAACATTATGATCACTGATCAACAGAGACTCATATAGAAGATGAAAACCTCACATGCAAGCAGAAAAAACCTCACATGGAACAAAAATAAAAGAAGACCAAGATAAACGATTGAAACTTAACTTACATGAACAAAGAAACTGATCGATCCAAATTGAAGAGCTCTCCACGAGGATCACTCCTACGATCTCAGATCTTCAATCAGGCGAACAAAGGAGGTAAACCCTTAGAGAGAAGTCAGAGATCTCTAGAAAAGTGGTTTCTAGAGATATAATATGTTTTAAAATAATGAAACTCGTTCATAACAATTCTATTTATAATAAAACCTTTTAATATTAAAATAATCAAATTTCACTATTTTAAAACCATTATCACTTCTAAAACACAATTTTCTAAAGTTTTACATTTAATATAATTTTGAAAAATTAAAAATAAATCCAAGCATATTTTCTAATAAGTCCAAAACTTATAATATCACTTAAAAGTGAAGACACGTAATAGTTTATATACATAGTTTTATCTTAATCCACCAATACTTCTTTTGAGACAAAATTGGAATGTGAATAATACTACATTAATGTATTTCTATAAAACCATAAAAATGGAATTTTTAGAAGTGATAGCTGTTTAAAAACAGTGAGACTCAATTATTTTAATATTAAAAGGTTTTAGTATAAATAGTTTTGTTATAAACGAGTTTCATTATTTTAAAACACATTATCACTCTAGAAATCACTTTTCTAGAGTTATCTGACTTCTCTCTAGGAGCTCTCGTTCTCTAATCGCCTACTTAAGATATGAGACCGTAGGAGTAATCCTCGCTGTGAGCTCTTCAATTTGGACCAGTAGTCTTACATATGGGTTTTTCATGCTTGCATGTGCTCTTTAAATCATCAGTTTGAATCTCTGTTGGTCAATGATCTTAACGGTATGTCCTGATCGTTCTTATGTTGCTCCTAGGTACAGATAGAGCATCCCATGGAGCTAAAGGTGTTTTTGGTGTATTAGAGCATGTTGAGCAGTTTTAGCAAGTAAAGGAATCTAGCTTAAATCTTGTGTTTTATAAGTTAATACTTTGTTTGTATTGATGGATTTGATGTGGTGTGAGTATGACTAGATGTATTTTGTTTGGTTAGATTGGTAATTATTTATAGATTGTATATGGAATTTTGATTGAGCTAAATAAATTCTCTTTGTGAGGCTTCAATTTGTGTGATCCGACATTTTTTAAGCCTGAAATCATGAAATTTATCATCATAGATGTTTTGAACTAAGGACTGGATCAAAGAATGTCAGATTTCACAAATCAAGCTCAAGGAGGAGTTTCGACAATTTTTCATGGAGGTGAGTTGCATTGATGAGGTGTTAGGAGCTAGTTTTTGAAACCCAAAATAGAAGCCACTACACGTGTGGTGTCAGGCGGGCGCCACCCTCTCACTGTTGGGCCCCAATTTACTGTCAAACTAGCGTTGGGTGCCACTTTCGGACGTGGGTGCTACCCAATTTTTCTACACTGTGTTCTCTTAGTAGAATCCAGATTCCGGCTTCGTTAACCATTAGATCGAGTTGAAATTTTAACAATAGGTCCTAGACACATAGTTCTTCACTTTGACTGGTCAAATCTCGAATTAGAGGTCTATATCCTCATGAGGTTCACATAGATTAGGTTGTTGATAGCCTTACATTTGTTACTTGTGTTGAATAATGAATGATTGAGGCATATGTTATTGTATGTTTTAGTGTGATGAGCTAAGTTGTATAAAATAATTGATGAAAAATGTGTACGATAAGGCATGTTGATGTATGATTGTGGGTATAAGGATCTTGTAAAAATATTTTGTTACGATAATTGTAATTGGTTGAAATTGAAGAAATTGGTGATAATGTGAAGATATTCCCAAGGAGGCAATCTCATCTAATGCTTAAATCTTTAGGGTGTGCATTGAGGATAGAACTCTTACATCTTTGGAATTTGTCCTAAACTCTACTAGTCATTCATACTCATGTAGAGGAGGATGATTAGGTAGTGAGAGTGGTAGGAAGTCCTGTAATGGGAACGACCACAAGGTTCTATGACAGTAAAAAAGATTTACCTTGTGTGTGGTAAAGAGTTCTGAAGAGTTTAATACAATACATGTAATAAAATTTGTTATTTGTGAGGTATGGTTGTTCTTTTATAGGTAGCTTACCCTCTCTTGTTTGTTGTTTGTATGTGTTGTGCTTTTCTTTTGCAATGATCACCTTATTGGTGTGAATAAATGGAGATACTAATGTAAAGACACTTCTTGATGTTGAGGAGTCAACTATCTGGATGATTCAGCGATGTTAGATCAAATTATGTATAATTTTATAATAGAACTGTGATATAATAGCTTGAGAGTATATATATATATATAATATTACTATAATTTTATCTGGTAAAATTGTACTAATATATATATATATATACATTAAATTATCTTTCTTATGAATATTCATAATAAAATATTATATTTTAGTAATATTATACTATTAAAATTAGATGTTACATCTTCAATTCACATCATAATAAAAATCTGCAAATTCGACTGATGTAATTTGAGAATAAATGAAAGATACTAAAGAATTATTCAAATAAATGAAAGATACTAAAGAATTATTTGAGATCCAAGAAACACTCAGTTTAAATAAACAATGAAACCATAGGCAAAGTTACCTTCCCAACCATGCTATGATATTAATAAAGTAAATTGACTAAATTCAATTGTTGGCATACAAGTTATTATTCATAAATTTACTTGTGATTCTACTTTGAAGAACCTTGCCAATCTCGTACCCACACACAAAGGGATGAGAAAAGTTTAGTTTATTGAATCTACACAGCATAGTCCCAAATGCTTTACAATCCTCTGCTGGAGGAAGAACAACAAAAAAATCGGGTTAAATCGTAACGAATTCTGGCATGTGCAACTCAGAAAACCTAAACTACCTTGGCTGGTTCTCATTTTCCATCAAGTAGGTGGGAAGAACCTGTTGAGATTGAAAGGCAAAGTGTAGAATTCTTCGTTTCTGTTGTCTCCTCTAAATGTTCTAAACTTTACCCACCACGGCATTCCTCGGTCCTTCTTCGACCTCTCAACCTCAAGAGTGTTGTCAAGCAACACTGCTACGATCAAACCTACCGTTGCCGGGGACGAGAATATGGTGTTCATGAAAGCATTGAACTGCATTTAGACAAAACTACTAATTAATACAATGACAGTAGTTACTATAATTATGACAATGATTTATCCTAGTGATAGTAACTAGGAAAGCCAAAAACATGGGTCCTAATGTGAGTAACTAGCAAAGCTAATGAAGGTCCATAGCTATTATTAACAAACACTCACCCATCCAGCATTAGTATGAACAGGACCGTGGTGTGAACTGGTCCAGTATTGATTGAAAAATTGAGGGACGGATATTCCGAGGAACAGTGTGAGCCCGGTGATAATAAGGTTTCTCATAGAGTTCATGTTTGTGAACTGAAGAAATGATATGCCAACTGCAGCTGATGAGAAAGTATTAGTGAATATATATATATATATATGAGCAGGAACAAATTGTGACAATGCATCTCACTACTTACCAACAAGGCCAAACACAACACAATATATTGCAGCAAATATCGGGAAGGGAATGGATGCAAACACAGCTCCAAACTTTCCTGCAGGTAATAAAAGTGAAACAGATTTGATTGATCAAATGATTTGGAACCAGATTGCTCTTATTATACTCGAAACTTGTGTATGAAACATCAATACTTACCTAAAGTAGAAAAAAATATCATAAAACCAGCTGAAATTTGAACAACTCTGCGACTTCCAACACGGGTTAGACCAAGGAGTCCCACATTTTCCCTAACCAACCATCACAATTCATCAAGCTATCATAGAAAGATATAACGGTCATATTCAGGGAACAAACTAGTATTAGCGATTCCTAAAGGGCAACTTACACAGATACAGTGGAGCCTGTCCCAGTTCCATATAGACCGTCAAGCAAGATACCAATCCCCTTTCATAAACAAAATAAGCTCTTAGATACATCTATAATTATTATTACTATAATTATAAGGACTTCTAGAAAAGAAAAATAAGAGCAAAATAATGAAATAAGTTTCACCAAATGTTAAAATTAGATTATGCAAAAGTTCTCTCATATGACTTTTGTAAAATTTTATGTTCGGTTTTATTAAGTTTTAAGTCTTTCATAAAGTTGGGTATTTCAGTAGGGTATTTCTATTTTACTGTGTGTCCAAAAGTTATATATTTTTTTTACTAAATTGAGACAAAAAAAAATTTGAGGACCATATTTAACAAATAGAATAATTAAAAAAATAATTTAACCTAAATTTTAAGTTCTTCGTAAATTTGGATATTTTCAATTGTGTTCACCTTATAAAAAAATCGTTGTATTGCATATCCAAAATCTTTACATATTTCAATTAAACAAAATTTTTTAATGGAACGAAAATTATTAACAGGGATTCAATTAAAAATACCAGCGAAGAACTTGAAATTTAATTTTGTCATTCTTATCTTCCGAGTGAAAAGATGAAAAAGATAATGACCACGTCAATCTAATTAAAAGTTTTAGGCACTATAAGGGACTTAAAACTTAATTAAGATTTTTATTTTAACTTGAACATGAGCTAATTTTTAGCAAATGGAAAACTAATTTCCTTTCTTTTGTTATATTTTTCTCTTATAAATCCATACATGGATGTTTGTTCAAACATGCCCTTCCCTTCCCTCGTCAAAGTAAACTTACCTGCCAACCAATGCCTCGACTCAACACATAAGCAGGAGGTGGAGTAGCAATTGCCAAACGAGATGCTGCCTTGTATGCACCAGTTGACTGCATGAAAACTGCATCGTCAAGCCATTGTTGGAAATTCAACCAAATGAGGCCATCTGAAAGTATTACTTTGTCTCTTCTAACCATGATTACGGTAAAATACATTACAACAACTTAAGCAGGTTTCAAGATGAGAATACTGTGATAATGAAGTTATAGAAGCAATATACAGGTGAATATAGTAATGTTCCAAAAGCAAACCCAAATAACAGTTGTCTGGGAAGGGAACAAAATAAGAGACTACTAGGAAGGAAATAGATACCTCCACCATTGATACAATAACTGCAGACATCATTGCAAATGAATGACCAGCAGAAAAAGTGGGTGGACCCCATTGAAGAGGATATGGGAACATGAACCTATTAGTTTTAAGAAAATAAGTAAACTGAGAACTCACCAAAACAAATGAAAATCAGATTATACAAAATTAGTTTTTCCGGGTACCATGGTGCAGTAGATATCAGATTAGCTCTGTCTGTGCGACAACTGTTTTGTGTTATGGTGGCTTTGTGCCTATAAGCTCCACTGGCAGTCAAGATGACAGAGTATATCCAAACAATTGTGACACAAATCAAAACAGGAAAACGCTCAAAGATAGGAATGTCTCTATACAGTCTCACATGCTTTAGATACTGCAAATTAAACCAAATTAGCTTGCCTGTAGGAAAAATATTAATAATTTTGTGAACACCACTTTCTGGTTATACTAAATCACTTACTTGTGACAATCCAACAATCAACAACAGCATTGGTATGCCAATTTCTACACAATTCCCCAACTGAAACCAAAAGTAATAAAGAAAGTTATGAAAATAGTTTGGAAAAATTGTTTTTATCAGGCTATAGTGAGCATGGTTATTCAAATATTTTTCTGAAGAAAACTCGGTCCACACTAGTGCTAGTTGACAAATTATGCAATGTTTTCAGGGAGACAACCTAGATTAAACCTTGATATTATGGGGTTCCTAAACCCCACATCAAATAGTATGGGATGCTCAGTGGAGTATTCAAGTATTTGATTCTCCTCTCTTAACCGCTAACTTTTAAAGGTGAGTTCTCCAAGTGCTAAGATGCTTATCAAAATGGTATTAGAGTTCTAAGATAGACATTTACCTTTAGATCATTTTGTAAGCGTTTACAACCATGAAAAATAAAATATATTGAGCCACACCATTTTGCAAGTGTTAAACAACCATGAAAAATAAAATAGATTGAGCCACACCTACCGCAGGAAATCCTCGTTGAATGAACCCTAATCCAACCAAACCAACAATAGGTGCCATGCCAAGAGGACTGAAAAATCTGGACAAATACATATAATAAATGCTTGAACACTCTTTTTGCTATTTTCAAATTTCGAACACACTTCAAGGAACTAGAATACCTTGAGAAAAGACCCCATATTTGGCTGTAACCAAGGACTATCTGAATACTGGAGGCGACAATTAGAGCTCCTTGTATAGCTCGCATGGTTCGTAAAAATCTCTGCAAACCAATCAGATTGCAAGATCTCTTTCAATACCCCACCAAATAAGAAATTATTTTAAGTATATTTCAAAGAAAACATAATTAATTTTATGGAAGATCCCCAAATTAGTGTTACCACTTTGTAGACAACAACTCTCTACTTGTGAAAAAACTTTATTCACCTCTTGTTATTGTTTATTCATACAATACACAATACAATTTATAGAGTCACATTTTCTTACCGTTGTACTAAAAACAACTAAACGGCTAACTCATTAACTACCTAGACTCCAACGGCTAGTGCATTAACTACCCACAACGGCTAGTTTCTTACAACGGCTAGTTACCCATAATGGCTAATACATTTAAGTTTATTAAAAACCCAACAAAACTCCCCGTAAAGTTAAATGCTTCTTTTATTCTCCATCTTTGTTCCTTTATTCTTCATCACGACTTCCAACGTGTAATAACTTTTCTCACATTGTGCTTGTCCCTTTCATGAATAGTTAAGTTCTTCGCTTTCTTCATGGTCGACCTGTACTTCGCTTTCCCTGTGGCTAACTTGTTCTCTACTCTCTCAGCTTTTGCATTCTTACTAGCAAACTTGTTCTTCTCTTTGGCCAAATTGTTACTCATTAGGTTCTTTGTCTTTGTGGCCGACTTGTCGTTAACTAAGTTCTTATCAATAGGCAGACTTCCTTTTGAAAGATCAGACCACACCCACATATTGTTGTGCTCAATCTCTTCATCCATTTCAAGTCGCCACTTCTCATCTTGCACCTCCAGTGCAGCTCTCAGATCCTTCTCAACTTGTAACTGTTCTTGCAAACTTGAAACATCTTCTTCAAATTCCAAGCGCCACTTTTGCAAAGCCTGTTTTCTTCTCTCTAAGCTTGCTTGTAGAATTAAATTGTCTCTAACCTCCTTTTCAATACTTTGTTGCTAGTCTCGTTTTACAATCTCTAACCTTTGGATTAGAAGCTCTTCTTCAAATTCTGAGTTACTAAAGCTTTTCACGTGCTCCACCGAGCTATCTAAGTAATTCACTTGCTCCACCAACTTATCCGAGCTATGTAGGCGTTCCACCAAGTTAACCGAGTTGGCCTCATGCTCCACCATGGTGTCCAGGGTATCTACATGCTCCACCATCCTGTGTGGGCTATCTGCTTGTCTCACCATCCTATGCAACCGACTCGGTTGTCTTACCGAGCTATCCACACTACTTGACTGTCTTGTCAAGTTATCGACTATACTCAGCCTTCTTGTTGAATTCTCCATGCTACTCGGTCTTCTTGCCGAGTTCACCACTTGCTTATGCTCGACTCCCGAGCTACACACCATCATCAACAATGTCGCTTCTTCTTCAACATCTTTTGTGAGGTTCTCTTCCTTTCTACTTTCAGATCACAATCTTTGGCAAAATGTTTGGACTTACCACAACTAAAACACTTGCCTGAGTAGCACTCCTTTGCATAGTGACCATACTTGCAACACTTGAAGCACTCAACATTTTAGTTACTTGATTGACCTCCTCTCCATGGACCTCGTCCTCTTCCATGCCAATTTTGTTGACCGGATTGTTCTTTCTCTTCTTGTCCTTGGCTTCTACCACCAGGACCGCTTCTTATATCTCCTCGATATCGTCCTCGACCTTGAGTGTTCTAAGCTTTCTCATCTTTAATTGACATCTTCGTTTGGAGTAATTGATCAAGTGGCTCCCACTTCTTCTTTTGTTGTTCGTGTGCTTCAAGAGATCCTGCAAGCTCTTCAACCGTAAGCTTTGATAGGTCCTTGGACTCCTCAATCGCGCACACCACATTCTCGAAGTCGTTTGTCAATGACCTCAAGATCTTCTCCACAAATTGGCTAGCGGGTAACGTCTCTCCATTTCTAGCAAGTTGGTTCGCCACGATTCAACTCGAGTAATGTACTCGTCTACTCCTTCGGTCTCTTTCATCCTCATGCTCTCTAACTTGCCCCTGAGTGTTTGAAGTCGCACCTGCTTCACTCGGTCATCTCCCTTATATGTCTTCTCCAATATGTCCCACACTTCTTTTGAAGATTTAGCACTTGCAATCTTCTCAAAGCTAGACTCGTCCACAGCTTGGTATAGGATGTACAAAGCTGCCTTGTCCTTCACACATGCTTCTTTCAGCACTTTCAATTAAGCATTTGACCAACCTGTAGTGTTGGCTGGTTCATCGAAACCATCTTCAACCATCTCCCAAGAAGAGCCTTTGTTTTTAAACTCCAATTGTCATAGTTGACAGCCTTTGTCAACTTGGGTAGGGAAACACTGTTTGTAAGACTAGCCATCTCACTCTCTTTTTTTCGCAAATACTTAGCTCTGTTGCTCTCTTTTTTCAAACACTCAAGCTCTCTAGCTCTTTGTTTTTTCCACTCAGACACTCAAGCTAACTGGCTCTTAGTACCACTTTGTTACCACTTTGTAGACAACAACTCTCTACTTGTGAAAAAACTTTATTCACCTCTTGCTGTTGTTGTTTATTCATACAATACACAATACAATTTATAGAGTCACATTTTCTGACCGTTGTACTAAAAACAGCTATAAACGGCTATAAACGGCTAACTCATTAACTACCTAAACTCCAACGACTAGTGCATTAACTACCCACAATGGCTAGTTTCTTACAACGGCTAGTTACCCATAATGGCTAATACATTTAAGTTTATTAAAAACCCAACAATTAGTTCAGGTTGCTAATCATCTATCCAAACATCTTGTTCACATGTCACTGAAACATATAATTTTAAACCAGAAAACCTATTAAATATTGAGACTAAAGTCAAGTTTGATGATTTGGGACTTACCTAGTACCATGATGCTTAAAAACCCTGGGATTCTACAAGTCATCTAAAACTCGTCATATGGATTCAATGAAATTCATAAATACTGTCAAGTAACTGCAGAGTTTATCAACAACAATAGGCATATCGTATTGGGATTCTACAAGTCATCTAAAACTCGTCATATGGATTCAATGAAATTCATAAATACTGTCAAGTAACTGCAGAGTTTATCAACAACAATAGGCATATCGTATTAAGAAAACGCGTTCATACAAAATCCCTTAACAAACGCCCCTCCTTCAGAGGCTGGGGCTGGTAGCCTAGCCTGGTGAATTTGGAACTCTCCTTTGTTGGAGTAGGTTTCTCCCCAAGGTTCGAATTCGAGACATTGGATTTGTTGCAAGGCTTTGATACCATTGTTATGAAAAGGTTAACCCATTCATACAAAGACGCAAAATCCCTTAACACATACCCAACTATAATCCTCCTATTTTCCCTTTTGAATTATTTTGTCCGATGTTAGTGCAGAATATCAAATTCGGGCTTCTGTGACCTATGAAATGGTTGTGACCCAAAAAGGCATTTAGAGAATATGATATGGTATTGTGTACAAAAGAAGGGAAAAACAGACAGCGGAAACAGTTAGAAATTATAACTGTAACTGACTTATCTGTTAAGGGCTTTGGTGTTTTTTTTAGTCTGTTTTTGTTTTAGGAAATTGTTGGGAAGGGCTGAGAATAGGTCTCTCAGAATACCACATTGGCATCTCTTGTAAACCTTCGTTGTAGTCTTGGTTATTCTTCCTGTCACTTTGATAGGAAAATAGCCTGTGTTCAATAAAGAAGAATTTACAGTGTTGTGGAATATATCAGTTCTATCAGAATATCTGTCATCCATCACATATCCAAAATCCGTAGACGACTATTTCAACCTAAACAAGAGATGATGCTTAAAATCATGGGATTCTACCAGTCATCTACAACCTCATAATATGGATTAAACAAAGTTCATGTATATATATATATATATATATATATATATATATTTGTTTTTCAAACTGCAAAAAGAATATAAATAGATGGAGCAGGAAACTAACTTCATGAGGATCATTAATTCGCTGCAAGGACGAGTCACTAATAATATAAGCAATTGGAATTACATATGCAAACGAGCCTCCAACTACAGCAGGAAGTCTCGTTCCAAAGAGTGCTTGGAGAAGTGTGTTAATACCAGCAACAAAAAGCAGTGTCTGTATTACTTGTGCCTTGTCACCCTGTTTCAACAAGAAACAAAATCAGTAACATTTAAAATCGGTATCAAATTACTATGAAAAGAAACAAGAGATTTACACATGAACTGGTAGATCCTACTAAATATCATCCCTTCCAAAATATTAACATGTAAAGAAAAAACCGCTTAGAATAAAATTGGACAAAAAATTAAATCCTACAAGACCAAATGCTAAACTGAGACACAATGAATGAATATTATATGATCCTACCAAGTAGATCAGAACAAATGCATGTCTAAGTGTCACTTTGTGAATGAAGAACATCTAAACTAACAATAACACAAATTCAACTTACAGAACTTCCTCCCATTGCTGGAACAAGCATCGAAGGGATCATCACACTTGTGCCAAGCATCAATATATAATTTTGAAATGCTAAGAGGATAGTTTCCACTGCGATAAAAGTTATTCAGTGAGGGAAGTAGAAAAGTAATAGATAATTGATTTCTCGGTAGCAACAATTAAGATGTATGAGAATCAACCCCGTAACTGCAGATTTTAACTTTCAAAATATATCCTTGAAATTATACAGAACATCAGACCAATAGCAATATCACAATCCCCAACACTGAAGAATTTGTCTACAACTTTAGCACAAAAAATAAGGATTAGTTTTCAAAATCGGGAGTGGCCCTAGATACTCACTTCTCATGAACACTGTAGCCTTAAGAGATACCCACTTGTTGAAAATTGAAGACGTTTAAATTCTATTGATCTGTCTTCGGTAGAGTCATCAGAAAAATTAAACCTTCTTTCTTTTAGCAAAGGACCAAATGAAAGAAGAAAAACATATATTTTATTCTCAACAAGCAAAACTAAATTAAGGAGCTTACTATAGGTATACTAACTGTTTAAAAAACCAGCTGAGAAACGGATCTCAAAATTCCATCGTGTAGTGAATAGCTGAGAGTGACCTTAAAGAAAGCACAAGTCTTTTGAACAAAACTGTTGGACACCAACATAATTAGCGGAGGATCATGCCACAGCAAAAAAATTGTCTTCTTTTCTCATAACTGAGAAAAAGTAGAATCCAAATTCCAAGGAAGTTACTGTCCGTGAAGGTCATGAAAATTAAAATCATCATATATTAGTTAATTCCATCGTAGCAGAAGTGATTACTACATCGTATCATGTTCCTCAAACTTATCTAGTTTCAGATAACCCATTGAAATAAATGTGTAAATAATACATTAGTATAAGTCGGGCTATTGCTTTAAAGACATTGTTACTCGAGAAGTAGTAGAAATTGTCTTAAAAATTGACAGGGCATAATGGTAACTGCATATAATGTCACGATTACTAGTTTTATTTTGTTATGTTTATTACTTATCACTGTTTCAAATAAAAGAATAACCTCCTGAGCAATCATAGGCAAACAGAAAGAAGAATAGGTTCTAATAAAAGGAGAACATGTTTAAAAACAGTGTAACAGAAAAGTGCAGAGTCTCACTCTATCTAAATGACAACATAAAGTTTTGAACTGAAAATCCACATTTTCGGAACTAACGTAACAGCGTAGTCTTACACTTCTAACAAACGTTCAGTGACATATCACAGAAAACCGCAACACACGAAAGAGCTTCAATTCAAGTAAAGCAAAGAGCTTTCAATCATTTCTTCAAACCATTGGAATTCTTTACCGTAAAAGGTATCAATTTGCCTAAAGAAGCGTCGTCAAGGAGCTCGCAGATAGAAAAAAGAAAAAAGCTTACACAGGTCACATTAACAAACTCTTGTTTTGGGATGGAAAGGAACATTTGAAACTAAAAATAAAGTGTAAAAAGAGGAGTTAAATAAGAAAGTTTGAAAGAGAAGGGACCCTTTATGAGTTTAGCATGAGTGTGGATTGTGTGTGGAAAGTTGAAAACAAACAAACCCAATAATGAGGGAGAAAGAGGAACAAAACAAGATACCCCATGGAGGATTGGAGTCTATGCAGTACTCGAGGTCCTGAAGCTGTTCCATTGGCGGGTGGGTAATGTCAGCCATTGTTGAAGCTTATTCAGAGAAAGAATTTCTAGGGAGAAAGGAAACTAAGTAGAAAAGCATACACATGTGAAAAAGAAAACGAAAGGAAGGAAGGAGGAAACAGAGAAGAAGAATTCAGAACAAAATAAAGTGCAGATATAAAGTGAACTGTAAAAGCATGAATATTTGCTTATATTTATATTTACGTAATAAAATAAATCAGAAAGAAAGGTATGCGCTTGTGTTATACTCTCTTCTGTTCCGTCATATTTCAGTTTTCTTTCTTGATTACTTTTTCTTTATTTGAAACAGTAGTAATTTACATAATTACCCCTTGAACTCAATTCAACAAAAATAGATGGGTCCCGCAAATTTGGAGGTGAGAGGTACTAAACGAGTTGACTAATGTTCTATATATTTTTAGGAAAATGATATTTTTATGATATATATATATAGTAATCTAAAAATAATAAAATTATAATTATAAAAATAAATAATTTTCATAATTGTATTATAAATAATTTTTATTTATTTTATAAATAATTTTCTATTATAAAAATTTCTTTTAATTTTTAAAAATAATTAAATTTAAAAATAAAAATCAATCGAAAAATATAATTGAATTAAAAAAGAGAACATCAATTAAAATATAATATCAATAAATTTATTTATTTATTTAAAAAATATTATTTACAAAAAGACAAAATTAAAAAATGTATACTAATTTTTTATTTATTTAATTATATATATATATATATATATATATATATTTATGTGGAAACAAATAATAGATATTAGGAACACAAACAATGCCTTACCTCAATCCTCATCCTCTCGAGTTGGCTCCTTCTTGGTTTGTACATGACATCGAGTGAGCCAAAAAAGTCTCTCAAAATCAAATCTTGGATTAGGGAATTAATGAAAGCATAATCCTTAATTGTTAGGGTCCACGTGTATTTATAGAATCATTAATTGTGGTTGTCACCTTTATGGACTGGGCCTATACTTGAATTCTAGGTGGGCCTAAGCTTGGCCCAAGCCCTGTGTTAGTGTTTGTTGATACCAGGGGTCTTGTCTGTAATATTCTAAATTTAGTGTTATCAACCTATTACGTCTTATTCTTTGAAGTAGGCGACCTGCTCCACTATATGTTTCTGCTTGATTGGTTATATACTTAGTAATTTTATTTGTGAAGTTATGTGTAGACAGTCTTGACCGTGTAGTTTTCTTGGTCCGTCTGGACACAAATATATATATATATATATATATATATATATATATATATATATATATATATATATAACAAGTCATAGTTACCTAAAAAAAATTACTTGACGTAAAAGTGACATTATTTTCAATTAAAAAAAAACAATATTGATGATGGCTTTTTTAGTAGACATTAGTTTCTTCTTTTTTCTTCTTCTTTTTGTTTCACTCCAAAGTGCTAGTCATTAAATTGAGTAAGATTTTTTCATTCATAAATATCTTTTTAATTCGAATTGTGAAGATCTGGGATCTTCAAATTAGAAAGTAAATATTTTTAGATAATTGTATTGTAATCTCCTTCTAATTTCACAGTGTCCTCTGAACCAATTTTCTATTTTTGTCAAAAACACCTTTAAAATTTAACATATGGGGATATTTGTTCTAGCAATTCAAAAAAAAAAGAAAAACGTCAATTTGGAGACTTTAGAATATATTCATAATCGAACATATTGTATTTCTCTATACACTTTTAAAATCCTCTTTGCACATGATACGTACTTCATTCATTTTCATTTTATCTCACTCATCGGTGTTTAATCTTTCTCATATATTTTTTACTTGCTTATTTTTTCTTGGTTAAAATAGGTCCATGTTTTTTAAAAAAATCTCAAATAGGTCTTAAGATTTTTTTTAGTCTCAATTAGGTCTATATTTTTTAAAATGTGTAATAATTAGGCTCATTCCGTTAGTATAGAGTTAACGATGTTAAAGATGTGTCACGTGTCAGCTCCACATTTTTTTGAACTTTTTTGAATTTTTTTAAAAAATTTTTATTTTTTTTTAAATTTTTTTTTTGAATATTTTGAATATTTTTTTGTGAAAATTATTCATGCCACGTGTCACGTCAATATTGTGCCACGTGTCAAGTCAGTAAGGTGACACGTGTCAAATCATTGTCTGAATCTCAATTTGGTCCATATATTTTTTATTTTTATTACATTTCAGTCCATTTTTTAAAAATTTTTTAAATATATTTATTTTAACTTTTTACAAAATTGTTTTAAAATTTTATATTTAAATTTATAAAATTGTTAATTTTAAACCAACTCCAACATTTATATATAAATTATTTAAAACAATTTTGTAACAAGTTAAAATAAATATTTTAAAATTTTAAAACAAAATATAAAATAAACTTAATATTATTAAAATTTTTAATAAAAATATCATTATAAAATTTATATA
>Ga0214542_1002178_pt1 | contig 40557 bp, 11 predicted proteins | sample CNSS1metaG_FD_160096 | JGI IMG/M metagenome (GOLD analysis project Ga0214542, IMG submission 160096) | Root nodule microbial communities from cowpea collected in UCLA plant growth center, Los Angeles, California, USA - CNSS1 | ecosystem: Host-associated > Plants > Roots > Nodule | place: USA... | reverse complement strand
ATATATATATATATATATATTTAAAGATACTATCTAGACAGCCCCATCATTTCTCCTCATTATAGGTCCGTCTGCAGAATCATCAACTGCTCCCACTGTCAAGGTGATCATTACAAAAGAAGAAACACAAGAAAAACCACACAAAATCAAAGGGTAAGCTAATTTATATAAGAACTACTCAGATACAATAATGGAAATTAAGGATAACTCACAACTAAGTCTTTGAATCAATAACATTCTTACTCATACAAGGACTCCCAAACAACCAAACTCTCATGACTCAAGGATCTGGATCCATGTCTTGATATAGGGTACATAAGAAGCGTGCACTTGTAATGGTTTCTAGACTCTGCAGAGTACTAGACACAATGGGTCATCACCCAACCATACCAGGTTAATCCTTTCAAACCTATGACCAAAGAATCAGTCCATAGGTTAGGACATCCTGCCACTCTCACCACATAAATCATCTTCCTCTACATGAGTATGAATGATTACTAGAGTTCAAGATACTTCTTACTAGTCATTCTTCCATATCAAGACATACATTATTATCAATCAACACAAGGAATTTCCCTGAAATTCCCACTTTTCAACATATTCACCCATCACAACTGGTATATATTTAGTTCATATAACAATACAATTCATATTCATGCCTAATATCATCCATACAAGAGATAAACTATGCAAAACCAACAAAGCAACTGAACAGAGCTTCAGCGCTCAACGCCCAACCCAACGTTGAGCACCATTCTTCTCGCAATTTTGGACCCTCAATGGTGAAACTGGCGTCCAGCGTCAGGCAATTAAATTATCTCCAGACCTGCAGAGGTTAAGTGCCAATCGTCTCACAATTTTGGGCGCTCAGCACTGGATCTGACGCTCAGCCTCACACCAGAAAACAACAGATTCAAATATTTGGGATTTTTTAGATACTTTGACCTATTTCCTGAATCTATTTGGTACCCTTACCTCTGTCAAGTCTTTGAAAAGCTTTAAATTTGTAGTAAGTGATACCAATTAGATTCATGACTCTAGTTCCAATTCACCAATCATCCCCAAATTCAAACATGCATATGAACAACACATTCACACATAATTCAGTTCAACAACACCATTCAATTCATCTAATCATCATTCCACAAACAATTAAACATACCATTCACTAACTCTAAGCAATTTTTAACTCCCCTTACCTGAAATTTCGACTCCATTGTCCCAAAAAGTACCAAACCCTCCTTTGAGCTCATAAGGAACACAATTCAACCCTAAAAATGAAATTGGGATCAAGGGGAAAAACTAGAACCACTAATGAAGGAAAAATCACCTAAGGAATATCAGATAACACATGTGACCTAGAATCCTTCTCATGTGTTGAATTGAACTAAAAAGGAAGAAAGGGGTAGAAAATCAACTTACTCGGTTCGAGAAATTGATCGGACAGGTTTAGAGAATTAGCCTATGGGATCACTCTAGTGGCCTCTGATATTCAAACAGATGAGTTTAGCAGTGAGAAATCTAGAGAGATGGAAGAGAGTTCTTAGAGTTAGAATTTTTAGAGAGATGGAATGTTTATAACTAATGAAACTTGTTTATGAAATTTCTATTTATATGTTATGTTTTTAATATTAAAATAATTGAATATCATTATTTTAAACATTTTATCAATCCTAAGACACTATTTTCCAGGGCCTCACACTTTTCACTGCTTGGAAAACAAGGGAATGTGATGATTTGAGAGATCTTTCTCAATATTGCATTCCTCTTCCAATATGAGATTTGAGGGTGATTATAACAATTTTACCAATATATCCTCATTATTTTATTACAAAAATATAATAGCATTGCATTCTCATATGTTGTCATGTGGGTACTTCTTTAGATATTATGCGATATTTTGAGTTGACATTTTATTAATGGTGTGATTACAAATGTTTGTTTTTTTCTTTAATATTGAAAATTAAAATATTTAATTTTTCTAATCAAATATATTATAATATTTGTTTTTTTTCAATTAATAAATATTACAAATAATTTTATTCATTATACAAAAAATTCAAAATTAATTACAATTTATCTAAATATAATTTTATATTACTTTTAGTACCAAGGACAATTTGATAATTTTACTTTTTTCATCTATTAAATTTTATTTTTTATCCATCACATTAGTCAAATTGTTTACAAATTTTTGCAAAATTTACTCTCAAATCAATTATACTATCACCTCCAAATCCCTTAAAAAGAACAACATAAATTTCATTCTAAGATTCACCTAAATCAGTCTTCTCCTACCCCCTCAAATCATTTCTCCCAAAAGAACACACCTTTAAATTCATCCTTGTTAATTCCTAAGTCACTCTCTCATGAACCATCACAAAGAGTACATCCCTCAAAACAAACAAACCTATATGTTTCCTTTTGGGACATGATTTAAGGAATGGACTTAGAGCGAGAATAACCAATAAATTAATACTATTTATTTTAAGAATTTGAAGATAAGAATTCATAGATTTAAAAATAAAGTTAGTAAATGATTTGATCGACGTGATAAATAAATAATATTTTAATAATAATAATATTACATATTTGTTTTTATAGTTAAAATTAATAGAAAATTAAATCCAATTAGTTAAAGTTATTTGAAATAATACATCAATGATTTTTTATATAAAAAAGTTAATTGGTATAACTAATTTAAAGTAAAACGTGATTTGTTAGAAATGATTTTAGTTGATATTGAATTATAAAAAAGTTAATTAGTTTTGTCATTATAAGTTTTATTAATACCAGCGAACTACCATGCCTTCGCATGTTTGTTTATATTTTTCTAATTTTTATAAAATTTTGAGTTAAGATGAAAAACGAATATATTATTAATTTTTAAAATAATTATTAAATGTTACTTATAAAAATAAAATATATAAATAAATTTAATATAATTGTTAAATATAAAATAGATTTTTAAAATAATAATTAAGAAGAAATTTTTAGAATAATAATTAAAAATAAACTATTTATAAAATAATTAAATTTTAAAATAATAATTAAAAATAAAAGTGAAAATATAAAATATGAATACAAAATAGTATATATCTTTTTATATATCGATTTAGATTTTATTTAGATATTATGTTATTTTCGATTCAAACTAATTACGAAATTGATTTTGTGTATATGGAAAATGATAGGTTGATATCCACATTTTATCACTTTTTTTACCACCTTAAGTGGCATCATTATGTAGCATTCTATATTTTATTTTTAATTAATTTGTACACTTTCACGCTGGTACAGGAGATTGAAAGAGTATCTCGCGCGTGGATACATTTTGGTCTCATTTTCACTTACCAACCCTCCCACCATTTTTACCCTAATTTTTCAAACCTCATTCACTCATTTCTCTTTGTTTGGTTTGCTCCTTTTCACCTACCAAGCCTCCACTCACGAGAGGAAGAAGCAATCTCATTTTGACGGTGGCTCTACTTTATTAGCGAAACCAAGTCTACCATTTTCGTTTCCTATTTTTTCCTATTTTCTCCCAAATATTTGTTTTCTTCATTCCTTCCCACCCACAAAGCCTACCACCAAAGAAACCTCTCATACACGATTGCTTCAAGGAACCCTAAAAAGGGCATTCTCCAATAGGGTTCAAACCACCAAGAAACCAATTTCAATTGGGTTTTTTTTACGTATGTTCTTGCTCCATTTTCGGATGCTCTTACTTGTGAATGGGTTGTTTCATGAGTATTGTTGTAGTCTTGGTGGAGCTTGGGTTAGGTATTATGTTTGTGTATTATAAGCATTTTTGTGAATTCCATTTCTTTGTGATTTGAATAATTTCATTTACGAAAATGCGGTATTTTTATGAAGTCGGGAAGTATTCTTGTTATCAACATTTTGAAGTCATCATGTTTTTTATTAATTTAAGAATGCAAAATGGATGTTTATTGTCACAGTTGATAGACTTTGTTTACAACATAAAAGCAAAATTTAATCTAAACCAGTAATTTTGCAGATGAGTGTGTATAATAGTGTACTGCATGCATATCAAAAAATAGTGAGAGAATAGGGTGGTGCAGAACTTTATAGAGGCCTCATTTTGACTCGTATAGGACTAACCTTGCTTTCTTCAATGTTCCAGTAGCTGCTTTGGTTACAATTTGTGGTTAAAATTATGATGCAAAGAAAAAAAAGGAGAAACCGAGAGGAAAATATAACTTGTAGAAAACCACTTAATATACTAGAATTGGTTTTTTTTATATTCAAAGAATAAAACATAAAGAATGACAAATGTATCCATTATGCTTGATGTATATAATAAAGAAAGAATAGATATTTAGGTGTGGTGTTTGGTGTTCTGTTATTTGAATACCTTAGTTATATTAAGTGTTTACCTCAGTTATCTATTTTGGACATTGAAGCATTATATTTGAAAGGATATATTTTTCCCAATTCAAAGTGCAAAACCTAAACACTTAAAATCTACATAGACATTTATAGTTGTCCTTATATCATGGTCTTTTGTTTTCTAATATCTAAATGCCTTAGTTATTTTTGGGAAAGTGAATATTTGATTTATCAATGATGAGTAATGTCAGTGAAGACGATGATTATAGCACGAACAGGAGGGTAAGACTTTTGAAAGTATTTTTTAAGCTTCAATATATTGATTTGATAGTGGCTTAATTGTAGTGTTTCATTGGTGGCTCCAAATTTATTTCAAACATTCATGACGAACGTAATATGTTGGTTCTTTGATTAAGAACTTAACCCATGAACAAATTATTTGTATTCAAAAAACACTGTTTGGATGCCAATTTTGTTCATGAAGATGATAGAGGTCGTAAAAGAAATAAATATAGTGAGAAGTTGGAGGAAAGCAACTTGTATGCACAAATGAAGCATCAACCACCCAGACGGTACAAAAGTCGTGTTATTCGAACTTCATTTGCGACTTATGGGAGGAGAAAATTGAATAAATAGTTGGAAATTGTTTTAAAATGTGTAATTGTTTGAACTTTTTAAATTTTAGAAGGGAGTTTAAAGGTTATATTATTTGACTAAGTTATGACCTTTTTATCCATAAACAATGTAAGTTAAAAAGTACTTTCGAAGTTGTACTAAAGGCTATATTGTTTGATGTTATGTTTTGTGTGTGACAATTACTAGTTCATAATTTTTGAGAGTAAAAAATGTATGTAGACCTTTGTTGTCCGACATATTAGGAAGTTAATTGTGTTTTGCAATGCATTTTCCAAACACTCTAAATATATTTGTGCAAAAAGTATTGTATGAGTTACAAGTTAATTTGTCTTCAGGTGTATGTTAATTTCAGATATTTGTACTGGACTTTCCAGTCAAAAGGTTTTGTGCAAAAGATCATTCTTGGGTTACAAGTTAATTTGTCTTTACTTACAAGTTAATTTGAAATATGTGTAAAGCCAGTTTTTTCCCAATGACACTTACACCTGGCTAAGAAGCAGGGCAATGGGAGTGATATTGGTGTGCACAACTAGGTCCACCTTGGGAGGGAGAGAATTGTGTTTCCAAAATTGTTAACATTTTATTGTGCAAAACGTCTTTTGTGGGTTACAAGTTAATTTGTCTTGAGTTGCGAGTTAATTTCAAATATGTGTAAGGCAAGTTATTTCCCAAATGTACTTAGACCTGGCTAAGAAGTGGTGGCAAAAGGTGTGGTATTTTTGTGCACAGATAGGGAAACCATGTGAGGAAGGAAATACACATTCCTCTTGCCCTTTCCAAAAGTATGTTAACATTTAATGTGCAAAAACCTGTTGGTGGGTTACTAATTATTTTGTCTTAAGTTGCATGTTAATTTCAAATATGTGTAAGGGAAGTTTTTTTTCAAAAGAGGCACTTAGACCTAGTTAAGAAGCAGTAGGAAGGGGTGTGGTATTGGTGTGCACAAATGGGGTGCACCATGTGAAGATGAAAATTATGTTTCCTACTACACTTTCCAAAACTGTCAACATTTTATTGTACAAAAAGTTCTTCGTGGATTACAAGTTAATTTGTCTTGAGTTGCAAGTTAATTTCAAATATGTTTAAGGCAAGTTATTTCCTAAATGCACTTAGACCTGGCTAAGAAGCAATGGCAAAAGGTGTGGTATTGGTGTGCACAGTTAGGAAACACTATGTGAGGAAGGAAATACGCATTCCTCCTACCCTTTCCAAAACTGTCAACATTTAGTGTGCAACAATCCATTGGTGGCTTACACATTATTTTGTCTCGAGTTACATATTAATCTCAAATATGTGTAAAGCATTTTTTTTTCAAAAAAGACACTTATACCTGGTTAAGAAGCAGTAGGAAGGGGTGTGGTATTGGTGTGCACAACTGGGGTTCACCATGTGAGGATGAAAATTGTGTTTCATACCACAAAACCATCAACATTTTATTATGCAAAAAGTCTTTTGTGGGTTACAAGTTAATTTGTCTTAAGTTACAAGTTAATTTCATATATGTGTAAGGCAAGTTTTTTCCCAAATACACTTAGACTTGGGTAAGAAACAGTAGCAAGGGGTGTAGTATTGGTGTGCACAACTTGGGAGTACCATGTGAGGATGGGAATACACATATCTTCTGCCCTTTCCAAGACTCTGCCAACATTTAATGTGCAAAATCTCGTTGATGAATTACATGTTATTTTGTCTTGAGTTGCATGTTAATTCCAAATATGTGTAAGGCAATTTTTTTCTTCAAAAAAGGCACATATACCTGGTTAAGAAACAATAGAAAGGGATGTGTTATTCGTGCACACAACAGGGGTCACCGTGTGAGGAAAGGCATATAAATTCCTCCCGCCCTTTCAAAAACTTTGTCAACATTAAATGTGCAAAAACTGCCCAAATTTCAACACCAATCTGAGATTAGTGCTCCTTTTAGGGTTCCTTGAAGCAATCATGTATGAGAGGTTTCTTTGGTGGTAAACTTCATGGGTGGGAAGGAAGGAAGAAAAAAAATATTTGCGTGAAAATAGGAAATGAAAATGGCAGACCTAGTTTCGCCATTAAAGGAGAGCCACCGCCAAATGAAATTGCTTCTTCCTCTAGTGGGTGGAGTCTTGGTGGATGAAAAGGAACAAACCAAAGAGAGAGAAATGAACGAATGAGGTTTGAAAAATTGGGGTGAAATGGTAGGAGGGTTAGTAGGTGAAAATGAGACCAATATATGTCCACGCGCGAAATACTCTTTCAATCTCATGTGTGCCAGTGTGAAAGTGTACAAATTAATTAAAAATGAAATATAGAATGCTACATGGTGATGCCACTTAAAGTGGTAAAAAAAGTAGTAAAATATAGGTGTCAACCTATCATTTTTTATATATATATATATATATATATATATATATATATATATATAATATGTCTCAAGTGACATTAAATGTATTTTTTCCGTTTAAGTTGTTTACATTTGGTTTCAATTCAATGGCTGTACGTATGGATTGGGGATTTGGAGGCCTATTTTGATGTCATCATAATTCTCCATATCATCTTTCTTTAAATAAGAGAGAACCAAAAAGAAGTTAGACATATTTTTTTTTGGATAGAGGACCTCATTTTGCTGCTAGGGACAGAATTTAAACAGCATTTATGATTGAAACAACCTGCAAAGACATGTAAAACATGTTGCTCCGTGGCAGTCATCACTGTTCTATATAAAGGTGTACACACTCATAACTTCATCTTCGGGAAATGGAATTCCTCTGCTCCATAGTTTAGTGCACCCTCATTAAGCTTTCATCCACCGCTCTTTCGTAACACTTTGGAATGCTAAATATAGGTCTAAGTTTTGTAACGAATAAAATAATAATAAAGATTCATCAACTTAAGATTTTGAATTAATATAATCTTAATTTTGTGTGGGTTAGATTCACGTTTAATTATTATATTTTTTTAATTATCTAAAACATTCAATGTTTAATAAAGATAATATGCATTACAATAATTCACTAATAATTCTTTTTGAATTAGTATTAATGATTCTCAATTATTAATCATTTATAAAAGTTAAAAGTTTTTAAATTAATCACCCAATTATCTTTTTAACTAGAAACCAGATAGTTCGTCCAATGAGTGTATTAATGGAACTCCAAGATGACAAATTCCTTAATAATTTGCCTAGCAAGTAAATTCTTATCGAGCGACTCCTAAAATCAGTGAGTCTCTAACTTTGGATTTGTCCAACAAGTAAATTCTCACCCAGCGACTCATAAGTCAGTGAGCCTCTGACTTTGGATTTGTCCAACAAGTCTGCATAATCTTGCAGAACATGATTCTACATAATTGTGTGTCCCCAATAAAGACTAAACAACCCCATAACCTTCACAGAAGCCTAACAGATACCAAAATTGAATTAACCACAAACATAAGTGTCAAAAACTCTCAATTACAAAACTAATCCAATTGATATTCACAAGTAACATACCTCAAATTTAACACATCAATTTCATTCAATCATGTATCATTCCATAAATTAAACACACCAACAATTTACAATATCATCTACAATTTATCAATTCAATAATTTCTACAAATTTAAAACACTATAAATTAGTTTTTTCTTACCTGTTATTCAGCTTAGACAACTATACAAACGTCAAAAATATTTAATTCTACATAATGTTCTATCTACACATAGAAACATCACAACAATGATTAGGACATATTGTTATGATCACTGATCAACAGAGACTCATACTAATGATTTAGATGACACATGCAACCGAAAGAACTGCATGCAAGGACAAAACATATTGGACTGAGAGAAGGGTAGAAAACCAACGTATATGGATGGAGAAATTAATCGATCCAAATTGAGAAATTTGTCACAATGATCACTCATACGGTCTCAATTCTTTAATCAAATGACTAAAGGAAAAAAAAACTATTAGAAAAAAGTTAGAAAATTCTATAAAAGTGGTTTCTAAAAAGATAATATGTCTAAAAAATAATTGAGTCTCGTTCCTTTTAAACTATTATCACTTTTACAAAATTATTTTCTAAGACTTTACACTCGGTTTAACATTAAAAAGAAATGAAAAAAATTAAACTATATCCAAAAACAAAAACTTATAAATTTATTATATTAAAAATTTTGATTAAAGATAATAGTGATTCCATATGTGTATAAGTAATGCGAGAAAGGACGTTCACCGGATGTATTAGAATATGTTATTGTCCACACCTGGATATGCAAGTGGACTTGTTTATCAGTTCCATCGTTTTTTTGATGCTGACGAGATTTTAGCAGTTCTTCATGCTCCATCTGAGACTGCAAGTTGCACCAATCACACTTTGATTTGACATGCTCTGTAGTTTGTTTTATTCACTTGCAATCTTGTGTTTTGTGTTTGCTTCAACTGCACTAACTTCTTGCACTTCCTTTTTTGCTTTGACCATCTCTTCACATTTTCTTAAGTTTTTTTTTTCTATTATTCACCACTAATATCATTTTTTTCATTAACTATAAAAGCTAGCCATGTGGTAAGAGTTATCAATATCACTCTTTCTGGGAATCACAACTCTATGCAGACAGGGAATAAGTAGTAGGTGAATACATTTTTATTAAATCTTATGTCATTGTTATGTCATTAAACGTATTTTGATTGAATAAAAATTTTATAATAATTAAAAATTATTTAATGTTTCAATTATATATAAATCTTAAGAAAAATGTATGTTTGTTAAGAAATATGTTAAATACGAATTATTTAATCACTTTATATATAAATAATTATAAATTTTGTTACAAAAAAAAATTGCATTAAACTTTTTTATAAAATATTTGTATAAAACACTTATTATAGTCAATTTTGTGAAAAATACTTATAAATTATATAATTTTGTAAAAAATAATTATTTATGAAAAAATTACCCGTCAATTAAGATTATTTAAAAAATAACATAAAAATGTATTTTCTTGCAAATCTTTTAAATAAATTTGCAAGAAAAATCTTATGTAATATTATAATTTTTAGTATGGTTTAGGTTGTGATACATAGTTTGGCATCTTTTGACGATGAAATGATGAAGAGAATGATAATTAGATTACAAAATGTAAAATGAATAGAGAAAGGAGAGCATTTGCATACACCAATTAATGAGGTGGTCTATAGCTCAAAAAAAATTATAATAAGTGAGTTGAGTTTAATTTGATCTACATTAAAAAAAATTAACTTTTTCCAATTTAATTTGATTTAAACTTATAATAAATCGAATTAACTCGCGAATTGTATCTCATTCTCGTATCTCTACACAGGATTGATGAAAATTTTTCTCTCCAGGACGTGTTTACTAACCGACGATGATCCGACCACAGTTTCAAAATCAATATTTTTGTGGTTGTTCTTCTTCCCTTTTTGGATGAAGGCCATTTCAAATCATCTCCATCAAAACAAATAAAACTGTACATGCAGCTTTCTAATCACAATATTGACTACTAAATAAAAACAAAAGACATAATTAGGTTTAAAGCCAAACATGGCATTAACCAATTTTTTTGGCAAGTGGGTTGTGAGCTTCTTCTGAGACATGTGGGGTTGTCATGGTGATCCTAGGATCAACCAATGTTAAGATAACATTTTGTGCGTTTCATATGCATAGAATAGAAGAAGTATTTGTCAACTTTTAAAATACCCAAGAATGAACCATGTCCATAAAAAAAATACCAAGAATATATTTATATGTTAATAAACAAAAAAAAAAATATTCAGCAATAACTCAAAGCTCTAAATTGCATTATTTCCTTATATATTTTAGTGTGTACACTTCTTTATACATCATAACACTTTTAATCTATAACTTTAAAATAATTTATATTTTAGTGTGTACTCTTTTTTATACATTATACATTAATCTAAAACTTTTTTATATCATAAAAGTTAGATAGTTACCCATTAGGAATCAAAGTTTTATATGATGATATGCTGGTCCTTGCTCATTAATGCCAACCATTAATTCATCAATATATTTCTATTTTTAATAAAATAAAGAATTTCCTTATTATCCTATTCTGATAGCATATGTGGTCACGGTTTATCTATTTCAATGGGTAATTTCAACCACAAGTTTATTAAGATATTTTAATGAATTTTTTTATTAATTAGTTAATTATTTATATAATTGCATTTACTTTAAAATGTTAGGAATTATCAAAAAATAACTTTAAAGAAAAATAAAGGGTATATTGATCTTGTTGCATCCCTATCACAAATAACTTCTATTATTTATTTTTTTTATGTTTGTTACCGCTTGTTTAATTATCGTTTAAAAAAATATAATTTAACTATTTTTACAATTATTTGAGTCAATTTCGAGTAAATGATCGAGACTAGACTACATTATTATTCTAAAGGCATGTGTATACTCAAAAGTTCTAAATATATGCTGAAATGCTTAAAGCAACAAATATCGAATAAATAGAAAATAATTAATGAAGGTCTTACGCAACTTACACTTTCCAAATATAAGATAAGATGTCATTTTAGAACACGTATATAAAGGGAAAATAAAAAGTAATAAAAATATTTTATATTTTAATTTCAGACTTTACTATATATTAATAGTTTGGAAAGTGATGTCTGAACAAAGATATTACTAAAATAAATAAATATTGTATGGTCCTCGATAATTTATAATTAAAAAAATAAATATTTTTTCCCAACTAAAATACAAAATTAGAATCTATCTTTCTTCATTAATTCGTAATGAATATAATCATTTCCATTCAACAACATTAAATTTTGTCTGATGTAAAAAATGTAAAAAATGTTTTTTATTATAAAGTGTTTATACCTATTTTGACATATATCGTTCACGTTTTAAAAAAAACAAATATTTCATTTAAAAAAAATTTATTGATACATAGACGACATATGTAAAAAGACGTGTAAACAGTTTATACATATCACTAGAATATTGTCTGTCAGGTCAAACAAAATTTAATATTATTGAATAAAAATGACTATATCCATTATTTCTAAAGGTAGGAAATAAATAGAATCAAAATTTTAAACAATGACTAATTTTAATTTTATATGTGAGAGTCCAAATTTAAAACATATTTAACCCTTTCTAATTTTAATTTTGAAAGGAGTCAAATTTAAAAGTAGATTTAGATGAGTTTGAAAGTATCTTAACATTGACTTAAATTATACCCATTTGTAAATGAGATGATAAATCTTAAGGCTTAACCGTGACAAAATTAAAATTTAAGTATTTAATTGAGTTGGTCTCGTCCGAAATTGGGCTACATTAAGTTGAGTTGACCCCATATGAAATTCACCTGAATTCAACCAAGTCGCCCCTGACAAAAAAATGGTCGAATGTGACTGAAGTTGAACTTGGCCAAATTTGTCTGAATTCCGTCAACTTGGACATGTTTGAAATTTGGCCAAATTTGATCGAGTTGATCCTGATTGAATTATGCTCAAATTCGACAGAGTCAACCTTGGCTGAATTCCACCGAATTGGCATCAAACAAAATTTTTAACCAAATTTAGCCTAATCAGCTCAGAGAGAATCAAACAATTTCACTCAATTTGTCCAAATTTAACTGGGTTTATGCCTGACAAAAATTTGACCGAATTCGGTCGAGTTGACCTAATTGAAATCTGATTGAGTTTAAATATTTCAAATTGACTAATATATTTTTTAAATTTAATATATTAAAATCAATATTGTTAAAATGAAAGTTTATCTCATAATAGAAATTCAATTAATTTATCTAAACTAAAAATTAAAATGTAAGATATGTTAATTACTTTATCAAACAGATTATTTAGAAAATAAAGAAATTCCAATTATAAGAAATTCAAATACAATATATTTCAATTTCTTAAAATTATTGAAATGCTTCGTCCAATCACATGTGAATGAATATAAATAAGAAGCACTTAAATGGTTTTATATATACTTTTCAAATAAAACAAAAATAAGAAAGGTAAGTTGTCGGGTGAATTTAAGAGTTGAAAGTACTTATGATGTAGCATTAGGAGGTAGCAAAACATTTGATTAGCTACCTACCAGTCTTGGCAGCACAGCCTTGGCTAACCTAACAACTTTAGGTCTAACTATCACAGGGTTTGGAGAGTCCATGGAATTCATAGCAAGGTCATTTTGAGAGAACCATGGAGATTCAACACTTGACATACTTCTACTTTTCACACTTCTGCTCCCAACCTTCTTCTCTTCTTCTACCTTCTTGCTCAAATAAGTATTCCAGTAATTCTTTATCTCATCTTCACTCCGTCCTGGTAATCTTCCTGCAATCATACACCATCTGTGCCCCACATATACACTTACTCCAACAATCAATCAACAATAATCATAATTTTATTTTCAATTATGCTAATGCTTCAAATAATTAAATACGTATTTAGTTTTTAATAAATAGTTTTATGCTTCTTTATTAAAGAAAATATCAAACACTAAAAACATATTCAGTTATCTTAACTATTATCCCAATTCAAACAAACAAAATTAGATAATGAGGTCAAAGCTTTTACATTATATTGTAATTTGAGTTAGGATGAGGGAATCTAGTTTTTCGCAACTACTTATAAAATAGTAAAAACAGGAAATGATATTAATATAATTATGTAAGTTTTTTTATTTTTAAATTGTGTAGAGATTAATTATAACTTATGAAGAACTTTCTTTTAATATTTTTTTTCTTATTTTTCTAAAATTGTTCAGAACTGGTCAAGTACAAGGGAAGTAGTTTTTGTTTCCCAATTTAGAATTTAGAATTTAGTTACATTAAAAAAAAAATAGCATATGTGAATTCTAGCACGAGGGCGATAGGAGCTTTGATTTTTAATTGGTGAACTCTATTTTTTACACATATTTAGGATTGTACAAAACTTGTGCCGTGTTAACCGTGCAAAAAGCAAGGTACATTCAGGAGCCAGTTGTTCTACACCCACCATCCACTTGATATGGGAAACTTATATGTATAAATATAGTTAATAGTTAATTTTCTCTCACAAAAGAGGTTAAATATATTGTTATCCCCGATAAATTTTAGAATCCAATAAATTTTAGAATTAGTCTATTTTCGAAAATTTATAACATTTTAGTCTTTTATTTCTAAAAATACATAAATTTAGTTTTTTTACTAAATTTTATTAAGTTTATTTAACATTTTAAACGTATTTTATGATAATATTTGAATTAATATTAAAACAAAAATATTTCAAATGATATCAACAATTCAAATATTATCATGAAATGCACTTGAAATGTCATATTATTGAGATGGTTAATGCTAATAATTTTCTCTAACAATTTGTTAATAATATCAAGGAGTTTTGGATTTTCACAAACTGATTAAGCATATATGTAAATAACATATTGCATTAAAACACAATTATTGATATATGGTAACGGTGTAAGGAAGTTAGTTATATATCTAGTAAATGTTACCTCACTTTAGTTCTTAATAATATAAAAAATAATAGTATTATGAGTAAATATATATAGTTACTTTTTTTAATAAGAAATTAAAAATATATATATCATGAGATTATTAAAATATTTAAGAATTATATTTTCATAAAAAATATTAATTTTCTGTAAGCACGTTGCAAACACATTTGATGCGACAATCATTACTGTATCAACTTTACATCCATCATTTGAAAAAACACACATTATTATTTGAAAAAGAATAACTTTTTCAAAACAAAAAGACAGAAGAAGAAGAATAACTTGCTTTGAAAAAAGAATACTGTTATCAAAACCATTTGAACAAAGTTTGTTTCTTTTTCTCACGATTCATAGTGCTTCTTCTCATTGTGGTTATTAACTCTAAGAACTTCAACTGTGAGATACCAGATAAAGTAATATTTGATTCAGGTTTCAGAAAACTCTTCCAGAAACACACTGAAAAAACAAAACTAACTTACACTACCTTATAAGATTCAGGTTAAAGATGAAGAAAAAAATTGAGAATAATAATAAAGTGAAGCAAAAATACCTATTTCCCAAGAGTTTATGCAGTCTGATGATGAGTTCTTGTTCATCCCAAGAAAAGTTCTCTCTGGGGATGGTTGGTTTGAGATAGTTCAGCCATCGATGTTTGCAATTCTCACCACATCGTTTCAACCCTAATTAGCACAAGAAAAACAGAATGAATATTCAGATTTAAAAACAAAAAAAAAAAATTGACATATTTGTACGAACCAGCTCTTTGGGGAAGGTCTGTCCAATTTCCTTCTCCGGTGAGTTGAACATAGTTGAAGAGGATTTGGTCTTCATCGGAGGACCATGCTCCTTGTTTTTCACAACAGTTGTTGGTTTCCATGGGGGAAGTGAAAACGCATAATGTTTTGTGTACTGTTTAGTGCATTTATAAGTGTAGGGAAACGAAAGAGTGTGAAAGCGAAGGAGACACAGTATTTGATGTAAATCAATTACAGCTAGTGTTTGTAAGTTTGTCAGTGTTTTCACCTTCTTTCTCATTCTCACTTTTCTGTATCATACCAAAAACTGATAAGTTCACAGATAAATGGCACAACACATACCACAATATACAATTGCATTTTTTTTTCTTAAATAATATCATTTTAAAAAAATACATTATTTATTAAAATAGATTTTTCATTTTTCATTATTTGAAATCGAATTTCGAAGAAATAAAGTCTGACTTGACTTTCGATTTATATCTTTGTGCCAGAAATTAGTTTTTTCACTTCCTCTTTTTACGATAGTAATACCAGAAAGTATATTTTAACCGTAAGATAGTAATAAGATGACTTTTTTTATTTATCGACGTGATTTTGATTTAGTGTAGATTATTGATTAATATATATATATTAAATTAGATCAGAGAATAAAATATGTAAGTAAAAAAATGGAAGTGATACTATAATTTTTCTTAACTGTACTCTAACTAAAATATGAAATAAATTAAGAAATTAAATATATTTAAGTAATCAATTCACTTAAATTTATGATAAATTGGGTTAAATTATAAAACTTCTGGTATACAATAATTCATGTTATATTTAATTAATGTAAAACTGATGTTATATATAACATGATGAATTTTATAAAAGAGTGAGATATTAGATATATTAAATTTTAAATAAGAAAAGTAAAATTTATTTCAAATAATTTCAGCCTAAAATAATATATTTATTTATGTTTAACTCTAATTGGAAATCGAATATTATTTAGAATCGTAAAAAGTATTACCATAGAATGGGTGTTATTTGATTAAATCAATAACACAACGTGATTGTTTATTTGAAATTTAGAAGGATAACCATGATAATAACCCAGAAAGTTAGTCAAAAAATAAAAATAAAAATAAAAATCAAATGATAATTCATTATTCCTCAATGTATCGCAACTCTTATATTAAGACAGTATGGTTGAGAATAAAAAAACAGGATGAACATAAAATGAATAACCATAAAAAATTAAATTATAAAATAAAATAAATTATATTTGACTAAAAAAAATCTGAAAAGTAAACAAAGGGAAGTAAATGAATAGAAAGTAGACGATTCTAAAACATCATTTTCATTTAATTAAGTTTTATGTTTAATGTTTTTTTTCGTATTTTATGTCAAATTCAAATCAGGCAGTTTAGAAAAAAAATGTTTATATCTTCAATGAAATTAGTACAATTAAATAATACTAATTAACCTTCTTAATTAGCGTGATTCATTTGTTTTCTCATATTCGATACCGATGAAGTATAATTAAAGGATCTTTGTAACTAGTGTTTTCAAGACACCAGTTGAGGAATTCTAAAATATTATTATTATAAAATCACATTAAAAAAAGTATACAAGTACATACTTTTACGCATTTCAATCAAATTTTATCTTTTAATTAAACTACTAATCTTTTGTAGAAATTACAGTACTATTATAATTTATAACAAAGGGTTTTATATCTGTGTCATCTCAACAAAAGAAATTAAGATGACATGTCTTATAGAAAGATGACTGTAAATATATCAATTTATTATTATTATTATTATTATTATTATTATTATTATTATTATTATTATTATTATTTGTAACTATCTTATTGTTATAGGCAGGGATGTCAAAAAAATTCGTATCCGCGGGTATCCGTGGATAAAACCCGCAACGGATAGGAAATTGATATTAAAAATGGATACCGGCTATTCATGGGTATGGGTATTTTTGATACCCGCATGTTAACGGGACGGGTACGGATATCATAGTATTCGTACCCGTGGATATCCGTACCTGCTAAACTTTAATTCAGAAAAATTATTACCCCACAAATGAGTCAAAACATTATGAGTCTTCATTATATTAGTAAAAACTTTAATTCAGAAAAATTTTATATATATATATATATATATATATATATATTAGTAAAAACATTATGAGTCTTCATTCAATAATGGTAGTCAGATTCTTATCCCACAAACGAGTAAATTACTTCCATATATTGTGGAGGCATTGATGTGTGGAGGCATTGATGTGTCTCTAAGACTGGTTATGGACCAGCATGGAAGGTAATGAAATTAACACTTTTACTTAGATATTTTAATTAAGTGATTGTTAGAAATTTTTACTGAACTCCTTATGTTTTAAGGCTCTTCTAGATTGAAATTGGACAACATGAAACTTTATACAATGTTTCTTTAATATTTTATTCAAAAATAAACTACAATATAAATTGGTAGTGATTTTTTATTTGTTTGTTTTTTAAGAATCAATCGGAGAAAGGAGACTTGTTGATCCAAACAATAATTATGGTTAAATAATTATTTTTTAAAATATTTTTGTAAATATACACGGGTACCCGTGAATACTCGCGGATATAAAAAAAATAAACGGGTACCCGCATAACGGATACCCGACGGATATGAGTACGGATACGAGACAAATATTTATTCAACAGATAGAGTATGAGAAACTACTACCCGTACCCTACCTGCCCGTTGACACCCGCCCGTTGACATTCTAGTTATAGGTTTGTTCATCTTCATAAATAATAACTATTACTACTAGTTATCTTGAATGCATATAAGATAAATATTTTTCAGTATAATTTATTTCATTTTTAAAAATTATGAAGATTTAAAGTATGTGATTGTTAACCACTAACCATATGTCTGTCTTGATGGGACAATACTTGATGGCAGATGTGTCCAATAACAACATTAAAATCGAGGACCCATTTTGCCACAGATTTCTTATCCTTTATGGTTGCAAAAATGGTGGGTCAAAGTTTAGTTCATTATTGGAACATACTAAGTGTTTTAATATCTTACTTTATAATGTTCTATTGAGAAGAAGAGGAGGAAGAAAGAAAATAGGTTTTATAATAATCAAACAAGAACTACATCCAAAAAACAAAATTCACTATGTGCTCCATTTCTTCTAAAAAAAAAAAAATATAGAATGAAAAAATACAAAATTAATAATACTTAAAGAAGAAAAGCAAAAAATAGCAATAAATAATCTATCTCGTTTACATAGTCTCCCTGTTACTTCAATTTTCTCTCTCTCTCCACCAATATTAACAAGAATAAAAGATAAAAAAAAAATACATAATATATTGATATACCTATCAAATTGTTAGGATTCGGCATTTATTATTGGACCAAAAATTATAGTCAATAATTAAGATATAACTTTTTTTTTACTTAAAAATGTAACGGTCATTATTAGCAATTTTTATATTACATGGAACTTTTCTTATAAATTTGTTAAAATAATTTGTAAAAAAAGATTTTTTTCTGTCATTTTAACTAAGAATCTTAATTGGTAGTATGTAATTCCATCGTGGGTAATTATTTTTTACAAAATTATAAAATTTGCAAGTATTTCCTACAAAATTTGTTGCGAAAAATATTTTATAAAAAATATTTTGCAAAAAAGATGGTAGCAATTTCTTGCAATTTTTTTTCACAACAAAATTTACAAGTATTTCCTCGAAAAAATTTTCAAAACTAAATTGATAGAGAAAATATAATTTTTTGAGTAGTGAGTCCAAACGCAGCTATTCATTTATGACTCCACCCATTTGACTTCCGTCACAGTAAAATTCATGTTACATGCAACACAACTTTATATAATTATTTTTTTCTTTTTCACGATTACTTGTTCAAATAATCGCATTACTATTAAGAGACATATTATTCAATAAATGTGAGATTTCGAAAAACATAATTTTCTCAAAAAAAGGAAAAAAACAACGTCTTATTCTCTTCACATTCATCCATTGAGAAAACGACAAAGCATTTGTATCTGTTGAAGATACCAATCTCAAAAGACCTATTTCTTCTCACATTGACTCACTTTCTCTCTCCCACGAACCTGACAACACATTACCATGCAATCACTTTTTCCCTCTCATTCCTCTCAAACATCACCCAACATGACAAAAGGAAACCACCACCGTCATCTTCTCACTCTAGGTATTAGGTTTACGGATAATTTTTATGGGAGAGATACAACACGAAATATGAATCTAATTATATAAAAATTTAACACTATTTTTAAATTAAAATTTTAAAATAATATATTTTTTATTTTTATGTAATGTTTTACTTTCTTAATTTTTTTTAACCGATACAAAACTTTAAACTTTGGATTTCTAAGTGAAGGAACACATATCCTAACATTTTATGGAGACATTTGCTTATTCTTAGACATATACTTCATGAATAATACTATGAACATGTCGTAATAATTTTGGTTTTATTTTCTTACTTGATCTTCTTCTCAAATACAGATATATGACATTCAATAACATTAAAAAAACTTAATAAAAGAAATACTAATGCAGTAATATTTTATTAAATATTAACAAAATCTTATATTATTAATACAATTATTTCCTATATCATTACAATTTTGTAACGAGTTCTTTTAATAAAATATATTTTTCTAAAAATATTGCTAAAATTTTCTAGTAAATACGTTTTTTCAATAGAGTACATATACAGTTGAAATGTTATTAAATCATTTAATATTTTGTATTGATGATAACTAATAATAAATTTAAAAAATAAGATATTAGAAATGTTTCCGCTTGTGTACACAAAAATGTCACAATATAAATATATAGATGATTTGAAACATCGGCCTTCATTTCTTAACACAAATATTACGAAAACAAGATTATCCCGCATAACAAAATTGTAATATTATTTTTTTAATTTATTAAAACATTTATATATCATGTACATTTAATTTTTCACAAATTTTACCTTTAAATCTCTTTATTTTCAGCTTCAAATCCTTTAAAATAAAAAACACCTTCAAATCCTTTAAAATAAAAAAGCACAAACTTTACCTTTAAATTTCTCCAAATCCATCAAATCACTTTCCTCAAATCCATCCCAATATCATAATATAGTGATCCATAAAAACAATGTTATCATAATATAATTTCTCTCTTAATTCTCAGAAATACATTTAATAATATTTTTTAAATAGAGGAAATACTGTATAAATGCCATTAGTGTAAATGTTTACTAATATCAGCAAATATTTGTAAATTGTTTATTTTAAAATAAAATTAAATGTCATTTTTAATCAATATTAGGTAATACCGTTACACCATAACATAGTAAATTAACATAATGAAGAGAGATTTGAAATATAAAAAAAATGTTATTTTTAGTCTCCGAATTTTGACATTCAATTAGAATTTATCTTTGTCTAAAATTTTCATATATTTTAGTTCTTAAACTTTAAAAAATGAATGAATATAATTATTTTAATCCAATTACGTTAAATCTTGTTAACATGTCAAACACGTTTTCTTGTAGATATTAAAACGAGAACGTGCCAAACTTGTAAGCAACTCAAATGTTAAAATGAACGCGTTTGACACATAAAATCAAACTAACGTAATTGGGATAAAAAACTATTTCCATTAATTTTGAAAGATTGATGACAAAAATGTATGAAAGTTTCAGACATAAACAAACTTTAATTTCACATTAAAATTTAGAAATTAAAAACATATTTAATAAATAAATAAAAATCATGTACCAGTTTAAGGAATACAATAACATTTTTTACTTTAAACGATATTAAATGAGTTCAAAAATAATATGTAAGTGTTATCTAAATATGTAAAAGACAAGAACACTTATGACTTATAACGTTTTTATAAGTATGACTTATAAATCACTATAAACCACGGTTTATGTTTAAGTCACTTTTCTTTTAATTTTGTCTTTGAAAAAAAAAAACCAACACTAAAACAAATGTGTTGCCTAAAAAAACGTGTTCTCTTCTCATCAAATAAAAAGAAAAGAAAATATGTTTAATAACATAACTTACAAATACCATAAGCGGAGAATGTTTTAATCTTTAATTTTTTCGATATCCTTATATGGTATATGAATTTATATAATTCCAAAATTTTAGATTTAACTGGTCCAATTTGAGTTTATTACATGGGTCAAGGTTTAACTTCCCTCAAACAAATCTTTAAATTCTTTCGTAGTTTATGTAAGGTCCTTTATTTTTATGTCCTTAATCTTTAGGACTGCCCTGGAGCAGTGGGCCTAAAGGTCGATTCATAGGATAAAAGTTTTCGTGTTGCCCTAATTCCATACTCACTCTCACTCTTGCAGAAACTCAGCAGCCGTCACCTCTCTTTCCGCACTAGAGCTCTGCTAGGGTTTGTTCCCGTCTTGAACCAGTTCGTCCCAAGTGCCCAAGTAGCGATTTCTACTCCACGTAAGTAACTCTAAACCTACTGTACTTACCTTCTAAAGCTTTACATTCGTTTTCCACCGATTAAAGTTCGAAAATAATCGTGTCCTCCGCTGTTCCTCCAGTTATGCAAGTCCGTCTTTCAGGTTACTGTGCTCCGAGGTCCCGTGTCGAAGTTCTGTTAACCCTTTTTCCAGGTACAGGTAGTTAGGGTTTTTAGTTTCGAGTCATTCTTATGAACCGTGTATGAGTTGGCTGTTGATTTTATGGTGTGATATTTTGTTTTGATGCGTGAGAGTATATTGCATGAATTGTTTGGGTGGAGAACATGGCTGCTGCAGGTGAAACAGTGGCGAGACCTGTTAATCTCGCTTAGGCGGACCAGTCTCGCCTAGGCGAGACAAACAGGGGCTCGCCTAGACCAGTTTACGCGAGTGGTCGCCCAGGCGACCCACTTTTTATTTTGAGCGAGAGAGCATCTTGCCCAAGCGAGAGGGGTCTCGCCTAAGCGAGATCCCGCATTGCTTCCTGATGCTTTTTTCGAGCCCTCGCCTAGGCGAAGGGGACTCGCCTGAGCGAGACCCTTCAGCCTGAGCGAGGGATTGGGCGAGACAATGTGGTGTTGGGTTGTGTATTTACTCACTTATGATTGAAATTGTTTGGGTATGACTGCCATGATGAGATGCATGTACATGTGTATGGATATATGCCTAATGGGTTGCTATATATGCGTGACATGATTCATAAATGATGAATGATGGGTGTTGGGGGAAACTTGGCATGTGAAATGAATGTGTGGTTTGGAACTAAAGGAACATGGTATTGATATGAGATGAGGTCCTATACTCATGGGATGGTGATGATCAGATGTATGGATTCGAAATGTGATGCGTATGAGGAATTAATCTCAGGGATTGGTATGGAATTATAAACATGATATTGATGTCCTATTACTGATGTTTCATGAATGTTGGTCCGTGTCAGCGTGTAATTCCTTGGGGTCTCTAGGTGGGACTTCTGGGGTCACGTTTCAGTGGTCGGGACGTAATCCCATGGCTCTTGTTAGTGGGTGTCCATGGTGGTGCCCCATCTGTATAACTAGGTAAGGATTAAAGTTAAGGTTGCATCCTGACACTTTAAGGGGCCAGTTAGTCTCACTTAGAGTGGACTAACTCCTGTGGTGAGAGTAGCAGGATGCCTGAAATTCATTAAGGGCTAACCTTATGGTGAGGGAAATTTGATTCATCATAACACTTGTAACACATAGCTCGTGGGTGAGCAGCTCAGGGTCGAGTAGGGGTATCCACCACAAATGCAAGCATCCGCTGAATACGACTAAGTTATACGTATCCGGACGAGTCGAGTCGAGTCGTAGTGTATTGATTGAAGAGTCACAACATGCTTAGTTGCTGTATGGACATTGGATGGTGAAATTATATTTGACTGCATGATGAATATGTTGTTGGCTCTAGCTTACCCGTTTTGTTGTATGGTTGTATTGTATGTGGCTGTTCTTCCTTGCGATAATCATCAATTCGATTGATGGGAGCAAATGGACGAAAATTCTCGTGGTCAACAAAGAAATGGCGATACCACTGCTTAGCCATCTGGGCGGGATCTTATACTTCTTTCCTTCATGTTTTCTTTAGGGCTATGGCCCCTGTATTCGTTGTTATTGGATTGTAAACTTTTAGTTAAACCGTTATCCTGCTTTTGTTGGCATCGTGGTGGTGTGCCTAGTTTTGTAGGGGTGATGTTGAGAACCCGAGGACTGCGTTATTATACTATCTTATGTGTGGCGTTTCCTTTAATTGCGTTTATAAATTAAATGGGACGTTACAGTTTAACTTACTTTTTGTATTTTTTTCGTTTAGTTTACTAAAATTGGTCTTTTCAAAAATAATTTTGGATTTACTTTTTTCTTTTTTCCTATTTATTTTTTAAACAACATTAATTATTTTACTCGTGCTAAGTAGATTTTTTTAACAAGCAATTAGCATAACAAAACAAAGTAAGCAATTTACATTTTTATATTCTAAAAAAAAATACAATGACATGAATACTAATTCTTATAAAGAGAAACTATGATATAATAATTTTTTTTATACAAATAACCTTTCATTTAATAAATAAAAAATGTATTTGTTTTTTAGATTTAATTGTTGCATTGAAATAAGTCTCAGGCAGTGTTCGTATGCGCAAATTTTGTAAATATGCAGATTTGTGAAGATGAAATTTTTACCTTTTACATGTTCACATGAAAAGATATGAACAGATGGATTTGCGATTAAATAACCAAATCTCATCCCTTCACAAATGTAAAGATCTGCATCGATTTCCACTAAATTTACTTTGGTGACCTTATTAATATTCAATTACCATTGTAAAGTGTGCTCTCCCACTGATAATTCTTTCCTCTATTTGTATGATAATAGTATCTTCAACTATATATATATATATATATATATATATATATATATATATATATATATTAACAATAATTAATAATAATATTTATATATAATAATACTTATTATTAATATTTTAATATAATAATTAAAATATTGTTATAAATATAATGATTAATATATTAATATATAAATTAATAATATTTGTATATAATAATTAAAATATTAATAAATTTTAATATTTTTAACTGATTTATTAATTATTTTATTTTGTTTTTATCATCAAGGGTATTTTAGTAATCAAATTTTATTTATTAAAAGTTTTTTTTAATCTATCACATCACTCAAATCATTCACTAGCTTTCACAAAATTTATCTCCAAATTTACTCACTTTACTCTCTAAATTCACTCAAAAAAACACACATATTCATCTACTCAAATTTACACAAATCCATCTTTATAAACGAACACAATTTAGGGTGTGTTCTTTTGGTGGAATGGATATGGGGGAGAGTGTGAAGATGAATTTGTGTAGATTTGGGTTGATAAATTTTTGTATTTTTTTTAGTGGATTTAGAGGGTAAAGTGAGTGAATTTGGAAATAAGTTTTATTAAAGTTAGTGAAAGATTTGATTGATGTGATAGCTAAAATAAATTGTAAAAATAGATAGAATTAGAAAGTTACCAAAATACCCTTGATGGAAAAAGAGAATGATTATGTAATTTGATGTTATAAAAATAATTATAATTAATTAATACGAATTAAAAAATATTAAAATTATATAAAATTTAAAAAAATAAATAAATAAATTTTTATGAATGTAAAAAAAATTATACAATTAAATTTAAGAAAAAAGTTAAACAATTAAATTTTAAAAAAAAGTTATACAAAATTAAAAAAAAGTCAAAAAAAACACAACACACACACACACGATACCGGTGTCGTAACCAGTGTCATCCCTTCATTGCCAAGGCACCGGTTACGTAACCGGTACCATCCACAGACACACACTTGCACCGCATCAGCTAGCTATTTGGTGCATATCTTCATCACCACCACGCCACCATAGCCCACCCCTTCATCCTCTTCCTCGCCCACCACACTCAACTACCTCATCTTCTTACCCTTCCATGGATGAACTCAACAATCCCCCTCCATGGCAGCTGCTTTACTTGCATGGAAACGAGAACAAAATGACAGTTTCGTCATCTGCATAAACATTATGCACTATCTTCGCAGTTTTGAAGGGATAGATTAATTCATCCATCCCAAAATACGCTCTTTCATATCTACGAAAATGATCAAAAATGAACGTGCTATATTAGTAAAATCGACTCTCTCAAATTTGATTGAACAGTGCAATTCATATAAACGAACACTGCGTTAGTTTCCTAGAGTACCACAAACAAGGGATTCATTTTAATTTAAATTATGTAATATTAACTTAAATTTACCTAATTAGCCATATAGACTTTTATGCTTTAATAACTTTTTTATTAACTTTTTTTTTTCAAAAGAAATGTTAAATATACAAAATGATTGAAAAAAATCAAAGTTTATTCATTTATTGATTTTCACTTCCTCTTCCAGTTTTTTTTGAATCAGTTTTTACATTTTTATAATTACATTTAAATATTTGCTTATAATAATGATTATTACTAGTCAATAAAATAATGAAAGAAAAATCAGAAACTCACTTTAGAGAATCCAGTTTAAAAAAAAAATTCAAAGACACTAAAGGGATATTTCAGTATATACAAAGATCTTTTTCAAGGCGACCATCTAATCTTTGATTTCCTAGATAAAGAATAGAGGATCTGTTCTATAATAAAAAGAACAAAATTAGTCAATGAATAATATAAAACCAAATTAAAGACACAAATTAGTCGCATAAATTTATTAAAACACATCAAAATTTATAAAAAGAAAAGTAAACGAGTTCAACTTATCCACAAACCATATCAAACCTATAAAAATTACATTTCATAGAGGTTAAACATCAAATAATTTATAATGTTCTTTATGGATATTAATTTATCATTACAATAATTTTTCTTTCGTAAAATATACGAAATTTTTAACTTTATATACTTTAAAAAATACAAGCATTGACACCATTTTTCTTTAAGACTTCAAAAATAATAACTCGTTAACTTAAGAAACCATGACAAACTCAAATAAAATCACTCTTCAACCAAGACCTATGAAAGTTTACTCTTTAAGTATGTTCTAAAGTATAAATGACCTCATAAACTTGACATAAATAGAAATTCGTACCACCGAAAAGGTAAAAAATTTGCCCACATATTCAACCTACTTTCTTTTAAGAATATCAGCACATGTAGCTAAATCAAGACAACCCCTACGTGCAATATCAATATTCATCTTAAGTGATTAACAGATGAAACTTGTAATATTACATTTGTAAATGACATCGTCCTAGTTTGAATATTAAAAAATTTCAGCATAACAAAAATTAGAGACAATATTACTTGTAGGCTTATTAAATTTATTTCCAATCATAAACACAAACTTAATTGAAAAAGAGTATATAGAAGTAAAAGAAATATGATCTTAAACTATTATGGTTTCTCATCATCCAAACCATCCATGTAAACACAATAAGGGCAATCACTTTAAACAAATAACTATTAGGAAACTTTATAAACCAAACAGCCAAATATAATTTAGAGACTAATTATAATTTTTTATTCGTAATAATGACTATTTTAGTGCCCAATAATTTTTTATCTTGTAAATTGATATTAAAATTGATTACTATAGTGACTAACAACATTTAATCACTAAAATTGATTGCTATTGAGACATTTTCTTATAGTAATTGCTCTACCTAAAAAAAAACTTAATATAATACATTTATAAACTTGGAAACTATTAGACAACAAAACAACAATCAAGAAATTTAGTGGTGAATTCTCCCCCATCATCTTAAATAAATTTCCTTTCTAAAAAAATAACTTTATTTTGAATCTTGTTAACCAAAGACTAAATACATTCTCTAGGCACCTACAAGAATTCACACTCCTAAACAAGTAAAAGAAAAAATTCTAATTAATTTTATATTTTAATATTTATTAAAATTAAATAACTCACATGATAAAATGAATTATAATTATAATTAAATAATTTACATGATAATAAACCATCAATAAATAATTTTAATAACGACAGATACTTGATCACAATTATCCAATTCCTTTAGTAACAAAAAAATTCTGCGATCAATCAGATATAAAAAAAACAGAAAAAACTCATCGTTAATATCCCTCTATGATTATGTATTACCGATTTGATGTCTCTTGGTGATACTCTAACCATAAAATTAATATTTCTAGTAATAACTTACGTGATAAAGTCAATTATTAAAAACCTTATTATTTAACATTATCATTATGCATTAAATTGTAAAACATTTAGAGAGGGCCACGTCACCCCTATGCCCTGTAGTGTTCTGCCGTGTTACAATAAACAAGCCTTTAAAAACATAATTACAATTCCGTCCAAAAAAGATACGAATTTACATTTACATACCTCCATCTAACACAAACACCAAACTTAGACATACATCTGTTAAACCCTAAATCACGAAAAACATGATTCCAAAAGAATTTTCTCCCTAAGAAAGACTAATTATCTTTCCTTTTCTAATATTAAATATTTATCGTTAAAAATTTATTGTAAAGTAAAAAAATGTAAATGAAAAATACTCTGATCAACATTTTCCTTTTCTAATATTAAATGCTTATTGTTAAACATTTATCGTAAAGTAAAAAAAAATGTAAATGAAAATACTCTGATCAACATAAAAGATATTACAAATTATTTTAATATCCAACATATATAGAAAATTTGGTTTCAATATATAAATAAGATCACTTAACAAAAAGACTAGCTATACTTTGTCGGTGCAAACTTATATATACTATAAATGAACCAAATAAAATTGTTTCGATTTCAAAATATCGTTAGAATCAATCATGTCTCATTATATTTCATCACAATTTATCTCTGAAAACGACTTTACAAAATGAAAAAAAAAATCAAACCATTATGCACTTCGAATTCTAAACGATAATATAAATCTATTGGGTGGATGAGAAAAAAACTATTATAAATAATATTATTTTATGGATAATTATGAATAATTCAACTCGTCGTGTAAAACGTGAAAAGAAATGAAAGTAAGTATAATACTAAGATCCAGAGTATAAATGAAAAGACATGGTTATCATTCTTCGTGGGTTCTGATCTGAGTGAAAAAGAAAAAAAGAAAAAAATAGTTCCATGTTTGTTTTCTCCCACTTTAATGCACGATGATGCTGAGTCTGCAAACACGTTCACCGTCGTTTTCTCTCATTTTCTCTCCGTTCAAACCCTATTTTCCACCCTTCAAATCCCAACCCCGTTTCTCAACGATCAGGATGTCCTCAAGCCAAAGTGTGGTGGAGCACATTGTCCTCGTCAAGGTCAAGGACGGAACGGAGCCGAGCAAGGTCAGCGCCATGGTCAACGCCATGAACTCGTTAGCCTCCATCGACGGGGTCCTGCATCTCACGGCGGGCTCAGTTCTCCGTAACGGACCCACCACCGCTTTCACCCACATGCTCCACAGCCGCTACCCCTCCAAGGACCACCTCCAAGCCTACAACGTGCATCCGAGCCACATCGCCGTCGCCACCGGCCTCATTTTTCCGATCAGCGACGACGTCATGGTCGTCGACTGGGTCGGTGCAAAAACGACGCTTAACCCGTCGGCGACGGGTTCGGGCCTCCGCGTGAGGTTTTTGAAGCTGAAGGAGGACGTTGGGGACGACCGCGACGAGGTTTTGAGTGTGGTACGAGGGGTGAAGGAGGGTGTCGGAGAATTGTCTTGCGGCGAGAACTTCTCGCCGGAGAGAGCGAAGGGGTTCTCGATCGCTTCGCTGGCTATTTTCCCTGGACGGAAGGAACTGGAGAGTGTGAAGTTGGAGGAAGGGTTGGTGAAGGTGGTGGAACATGTGGAGGACGCCATGGTTGTTGACTATGTCGTACCTTAAGCTTTGTCACTGTTTTTGTTTCCACTTTTATTACGTTTTACACTTCAAAGTTTCGATTGAATAATTGATTCGGCTATAGTGGAGACTTGCAAGAAAAAGTTTCAAAATTGCTTTTTTATAGCAAGTGATGTTATATGAATTGTGTAAAGGAAAAGATGTTTTGACATAAATGTATTTCTTATGCACTAACTCTACCTGCTACTACTAATAATAATCCATGTTGTATGAAAATTGAAGAAATCAACTATGTATGAAGATAACTATTAACACAAAATCTTGATTAGAGTCATAATTGAAGGCTCTACCGTTCTCATTGGATTCATGAAAATTTATAGACCTAATTAATATTTTATTAAAATATTTTTTATATGAGATATTTTGATCATGATGTTTGTAACTATTTTGTCTATAAATAAAAAATTGAGGGTCTCGGTGTTCTCTTTATTTTCCGTTAAATATAAAAGTAAGAAATATCAATTTTTTACCGGAACATAATCCAATATCATAAACACCTACTTATTATTATCAACTTACTAATTTAAATAAGCATCAAGCTAAACATCCACTTTACGTGTATATTTGAGTTTCTTCTCTTTTATTTCTTGTGTTTCTATATGGATTAGGGTTCAAAGAATCCTTATACATTACATATATCTCGTGGTCCTTACATAATTAACTTAAAATCCTAAAACATTGAAATTTTATGATATTTATACCTGAAATAATAATATGAATAATGAATATGGTCCAAAATGCAAAATACAATAATGTTTAGACATCTATTTCTCAATGTTATTCTCAAGGCGTCATGATGAAATTCTTAGTATGTAATCCAAATTGGCTTTCGTTCAAGCAGATTGAATAAGCATAAAGTTGTGGAACTACAAACCAAACAGTTCAAAAATTCAAAAAATGATTATATCAACAAAATAAATCTTAATTTTCTCATAATTTTTATCGTATAAAAATGGTTTGCCAAAAACTTATATTAAAATTAAAAAAATCTTGCCGCTAAAAGAGTTTTTGAGAAATTTGATTTATAATTTTGGTAGGAAAACTCTCAATGTTTGTAACCTGTGTCGAAACATTCTCATAGTTAGATACTTAATTTAGAGATACTAAAGATTTTCCATAATAGAAAAATATTCAGTCATCAATAAATTACTAACAGTGTTTTTTCAATATTAGAGTAACAATGTTTTTCAATTTTCACAGACAAAAGCATTGATAACTACTTCAAATGTGTAAAGGGCCGTTAGGGCATATTGAACATATGGGCTTGTACAACTTGTGGCCCAGGTCAACGACTTAATATGAAAAAGTAGTCTCAATAAATGTGTTTTCATTTCAAAAATGTATTTGAAATTATACGATCTAAAATATATTTTTAAATTATATAATTTAAAATATATTTTTAAATTATGCAATTCAAAAATATATTATGAATTATATAATCTAAATATATTTTTAAATCGGATAGTTTTAAATATTTTTTTTAACTTTTTAAATATATTTCAGATTATGTAATATATAATAATTTAATCTGAAAATATTTTTTAAATTTTAAATTAAACAATTGAAATTTATAAAATTAATATAAATTTTTAAATTATATAGTTCAAAATATTTTCAACCTATTAGTAATTTGTCCTTTTCCAACCTTACAAAGATACAAAAAAACAAAAGAAAAAATAATATTCAGAAGATGCTAAAAGAATTGCTAGACTTAAATTAGACTGAGCTAATGTTTAAAGATAATATATATCGATAAAAAATGGTGTACATTCTCAAAATATATAATCATTAACTTTTCTACATTTCATTCAGTTTTTAATTTTCAGTATTTTTATATCGAGAAAAATACAATTTAAAATTTATTTTAAAACATTTACCTTTATATAAAAATTTATTATTGACAAAAAATACTTTTTTTAGACTGTGAATCAGTGAATTTTTATATTACAGAATCTTAATATATTTTAACTGAATGAAAATTTATATATTTAGTTTGGTAAAATTTAATAAAAGAATTATATTTTAGGTTTTGTGTTTGTGTGGACTTTTACTTAATATATTTACTTGTTCAATGCAAGATGTATTGGGATATTAGTTATTAGTCACTTAACCATTTCTCTAGACTGCAAAATAAACTAAACCGACAAATTTTAATATAAGTGAATGGATAAATAATCAACTAGTTTAATAAATGAGTAACACCGTATTAATAATTTATGCTTAAAAAATTAATTTAATTCTTTAATATATATATATATATATATATATATATATAAAGTACAACAATTTTATCTTGTCACTGAATTTTTCGGAACTGTTTGTAATTTTAAAGGCCGATTTGATAAAATATTATAAATTATTGTTATTAAATTATAATCTTCAACATTTTGTTATTTCAAAACTAGTTTTAAATCCGTGTATACATATTTTATAAGTTAGTGAATATATATTATATTAAAAAATATTTAGAAAAAAATAATAATATTTTGAAGTGTAATTAAATTCTAAATAGAATTTATACGAAAACTATTCATAAACTAACCAGAAAGTTAACATATATGTAAAAATATCAAAAGTAGATTTTGTAAAAAATATAAAGGACATAACACGTTAATAAATAGAGAGTAAACTACCTAAAAATACAAAAGGTATACTATGAAAAAATATCTAAAATATATCCGTTATAAATATAAATCAATGCATGAATATATTGGTATAATGTGTATTGTTTGATTCATATAACTAGTGCATCGACAATTTCTTCTAATATTTAATGTTAGACTCGTTTAAACAGTGTATGTATACACTCATCTAATGTGTATTGCTATGCTCATATAATGTGTATGGACAAACTCATTTAATGTGTATCGCAAGAAACATCTAATCAGAGAATGAATAGAGTTATCTAATATGTATTAATAGACTCTTATAATATGTGTCTGAATAAACCAACCTGATGTATATTACTAGATTCATTTAATTAATGTATGGACAAACTCATCTAATGTGTGTTAATGTGTGTTGCAAGATTCATTTAATCAGTGTATGAACAAACTCACCTAATGCGTATTCTTAGACTTGTCTAATTAATGCATGAAAGGACTTGTTTTATCTTTTATGCACATAATACTTGTCTAACTTGTCTAAAGTGTATTGTAAGACTCATTCAATTAGTGAATGAATAGACTCATATTATATTAATTTACTTATCTAATTTGTGTATAAACAGAATTATCTAATGTATATTGATCAGGTCATCTTATCAGTGTATATTGTTGGTAAACTCATCTAAGGTGTTTAGATAGATTCCTCTAATGAGTATTCCTAGACTCGTGTAATCAATTAATGAAATGTGAAATGTCTCTTTTAATGTTTTTTCTATATACTTGCCTATTGATTCTATGGACCAACTCGTTTAATGTGTATTGTTAGACTTGTTTAATCAATGCATTGATAAACTTGTTTAATTTTTTTTGTTATATTTGCTTAATTAATGAACATAATGACGCGTCTAACATCTTTTGCTATATTCATATAATTAGTATATGGAAAGACTTGTATAATACATATTCTTATACTTGTCTAATGTTTTTCATTGTACCAATCTAATCAATGTATAGACAGATTGGTCTAATGTGAATTGTAAGACCCATTTAAGAATTTTTGTTATATTAGTTTAATTAATGAACGAAATGCGTCGTCTAATATTTTTTGCTATACTCGTCTAATTAATATATAAATAAACTCATCTAATGTATATTGTTACACTTGTCAAATTTAATTTTTGTCTATACTCATATAATAAGTGTATGGAGAGAATTATCCAATGTGTATTGTTAAACTCATTTTTTTTCTATACTTTCCAAACTCATTTAATCATTGTATGTTTCACGTATGTTTTTAGACTCATTTAATGACAATATAAATACATTAATGGTATATTTTAAGACAATCATTTTTTTAGCTTTTATCTTTTGTTTCGGTCTTACTAAAATTAGGATTAGGTATGTTTTTAATGCTTGAATTTTTATGTGAATTTGGAATTTGTCCTTTCCGAAACTTATACAATTTGTCCTCAAACTTTACACATGAATGAATATGGTCATTTTAACCTAATTATGTCAACTATTTTTTACGTGTTAAATTAAACATGTTTCATGTTAACATTTTAATTATTTATACCTTTTGACGCGTTCACACTTTAATATTACAATATTAAGAAATATGTTTTTTGTTTACCAATATAATTTTTAAACCTTTTGAAATGAACTATTAAGTAAAACAAAAATTCATAATATTGTAACTATTTTCGTTACAAAAATTTATTTTAAACCTTCGAAGATGAATTATTAAATGCAATATTTTAATTTATTTTGTTATAAATATAATTATTTAAAACCTTATACCAAGTTTTATGTACATATCATTAATGTTATTTTTATTAAATAAAATTAATTTAATTTTTACATACTAAAAAGAAGAATATTTAATAATTAAAAATATTTATGTTATTATTTAATGTAAAAACGATAAATATATTTTTTATTGATAATTTTTTTAAGACAAAGTTATTTCATCATAGTTATTTTTATACTTTATTATCAATAAGCATGTATTATTGTTTAAATATTATTATCATAAGAAATAAAAATAAAATATATTTTTCTTAATTTAATTTTATAAATAACTAAGTAATTAGATATCAAAAAAAAGGAAAAAATAATATATAAAAAATTAATAATTTAAATATAAGTCGTTCTTTAAAATAATAAATAAATTGGAAATATATTATAATTATTTTTAATAATCGTTAAAAGGTTAAAATGTGTGTAAGGAAAAACGTTAAAAAAAACTATTTATTTATGGCTAAAATGTATCAAGAACACAAATTATGCGAACTAATTACTTTTTTATTTTAAAAATAAACTAATTTTTAAAATTATTTTTAGGGATGTTTATCGTGGTTTAAATTGATTAAGACCAAAAAAAAAAATTCATGAGAGAGAATTTTTTCTATAAGGATGTTAAGAATTTGTATCGTTAATAAATATTATATTTTAAATAATATTATTTTAAGAAATAAATATATTATTTTAAAATATTTAATTTTATTAAATGATTAAGTAATTAGAAGTCATAAAAAGATAAAATTAAAAGTGAAAAAATAGTATAGAAAACAATTAATAATATAGGCTATTCCTTAATAAATTATTATAAATTATTAAATGAGCAAGTAACTATAAATTATAAAAATATAAATTAAGAATGAAAAAATAAATAGTATAGAATAACGTAATTTATATTTTAATTATAAGTTATTCTTTAATAGTAAATATATTGAAAAGGAACTATATTTTTTGTTAATGATGATTAAAATATGTCTAGACACACACTAAAAACATGATTATTTATTTATTTTAAAAACCAAAAAAAAATTAAAATAATTTTGACGAATACATAACATAGATTAAATTGATTAACAAAATAATTTCAACTATATACATAATTGACATTTTGGAAATTGATATAAAAGTTTTAAATTTGAGAAAGTAATTATTATATATATATATATATATATATATATATATATATATATATATATATATATAAAAATATAGAGTTTATATTTATTGTTATTTTTACAGTAAATCAGCTTAAAAACAAATCAAATGGATAAAATAATAAAATAACGTTTTAAAGAAACTGAAATGAAATTAAAAGATAAAATTAATGAGAAGATAAAAATGAAAGTATAAAAATAATATAAAATGACCAATTAATGAAAAGTTATAAAACGGATGTAAGCCCCATTTTTCAGTCTTATGTGTGTTTGGGCCTGGCCTCTTCGTAGGCCCAGGACCAGCCCTTCTGAAGGACCCCAATACCCTGTCAGCCCCTCACATTCTCACTTACTTCTGTTTCAGAAAAACAGTTTGCTCTCATCTCTCTCTCAACGAAAGCAAAAGGGCTCTATTAGGGCATAAGTCCCCCTCCTTACCAGCTAGCTCCAATCTGCTTCGTACTCTTGGGTAAGTTGAACCTCAACTTCGTTTCCCCTTTTTCCAGTATAAGAGTTATAGTTATGTTTTGGGTTCCTCTGATTCCCTTTTTCTCAACTCCGTGTATCTTGGTTTTCAGCTCCGTAGCTTGCTTCAGTGCCCTATTGTCTTAGTGGGTTACCATTCCTTGTGCTAGTGTCTAAAAAGGTAAGGGAAGCTATGTTTTGAGTCTTTAAGAACCATTTCTGCATGCTTTTGGTTTGTACCATGAATTTATGCGTGATTGATGTTTTGGATGGTATGAACTAGCTTGTTTGCGTTTTGGTATGTCGTGTTTGAGTTGTATCTCTGCTGCATGCGCGTAACAGTAGGCGAGTACTGTTATTCTCGCCCAAGCGAGCTCGTCTCGCCTAGGCGAGAATAGTTGAGACTCGCCCAGGTTCTGTTCGAGCAGCTCGTCTAGGCGGAGGGCTCTTGTTTTGAGCGACACGCTGTCTCGCTCAAGCGAGGGTGACTCGCCCAAGCGAGTTCTCGAAGAAGAACCTGGTGTGCTCTGCTCGCGTCCTCGTCCAGGCGAAGGATTTGATTTTTGGGCGAAGGGCGATCTCGCCCAGGCGAGCTAGTCTCGCCCAAGCGAGATGCTCGTTGGGTGCCACTAATACAGGTCTCGCCTAGGCGAGAAGGCCTAGCCTAAGCGAGAGAGTTGTGGTGGCTTAGGCGAAGACTTCTAGCCTAGGCGAGAATAACGCAGATTTATATGTTATATTTCTATTTCCCTTGAGTATGGTTATTTATCTCAAACGTGCATGATTACGGTGTGTTTGTATGAGTTGTGTACACTGAAAGTTGTATGTTAGCATGAGTAATATATGGAATTCTGTTTGGTTAGTTGAGAACATGCATGAGAATTAAATGTTGAGATGATAAGTGGTGGTTGTGGCATGAGAGACATGAAAATTGTATGTGATAGGCGTAATTCCATGAGTCTCGTGGGGAGACTTCATGGTGACGTGTAGTGTATATATTAAGATATGGATTCAAGTAAGGATCGCATCCCGAAACTCTAAAGGGTCAGTGAGTCTCAGGTAGAGCAATCTGACCCAAGTGGTGAGAGTGGCGGGAGGCCTTAGTCTTTGGCAGGATAATGGCCTTAGATGCTTGAAGGTTAACCTTGTGCGTGGTAGGGTGAAACCCATTGGCAATGGCTCTGCAGAGCAGTAGAGGCCACCACGAGTGCAAGCGTCCAGTGAATCCGATCTTAGTATATGTATCCGGATAATTGAGTCATAGTGTCCAGTGTGTTGGCTATACTTAGATTCTCTGTGCCTACTGTGCTGCATGATTGAACTGTGTAAATAATTGTATGTTATACCCTGATAAAAATTTACATTGCATTAGCTTGTTATGTTACTATTACATTTTCCCTTTCGCGATGATCATCCTTGGTGGGAGCAGATGGAGGAAATTCTGGGAGTAAGCCTGGTGGTAGCAGTGGTGCAGCTTAGGGGACCTGTTTGTGTGCCTCTCAGGAGTATTCTATGGCCCTAGTGCCTATTGAAATCTCTCGCTCTAGGAGTTCTTCTTTTGTTTATCTGTGAACCTTGTTGTTTCTGTTTGGGCTATGACATGATTATATGCCTAGAAACCCTTGCACGTACATTCTTGAATGACTGTAACAGTTGGGTTTCTTATGTATGTTAATCTGACTGCTCTTTATTATAACTGTGTGATGTTTTATTTAGTAAATTTTATCTATTAAAATAGGATGTTACAACGGATAACATTAAGAATAAAAAATAGCATACACAAATTAGTTTACAAATAAAATAAATGGATGAAAAAGTAAAATAAATTCTATTTACATGTGACAGGAAAAGAAATTAAAAAATAAATTAAGTGAATAAAAAAGTAAAATAACTTTGTACATATAGCAACAAAATAAATATAAATGGAAAAAATAAAAAATGTCAAATGATTAAAAAAATAATTTTTAAAACACTTGTAAAAAAATAAAATGTATGATAAAATAAATTTTCAAGTATTTTTTTTTGTAAGCTATTATAATAGATAAAATGGATAATAAATTAAATTTCCTATATTGTCATAAATTATAATAAATTATAATAAATAGATTTCTTAAAGTATTTTTTTCATATATTATAGTATATATATTATAATAGATAATAAATAAAGGATTTTAATTCACAACTCCCAATAGATTTAATTAGGCATTTACTGAATTAAAAAATCTGAAACCTGGGAGATTAAATTGACTTTTGTGATTGATTTATACATTTCTATCTATATGGTAGTTTGGCTAATTATTGTTGTTCACATTACAAAACTTTAATTTAATTAAGCATAAGCTTGTTTTTCGAGGTTGGGCGCCGACAAAATCAAAATAAAGTAAGTCTTCAACTTTCAAATTAAGTTAGCGATTTGAAAGACATATATATGAACTCAAATTATTTAGGAATCAAATGCATTAAATTAAACATCATATTTTACCCTTTCCATCAAATTCACATCTATAGTTAATTGATTCATGGTCAAAAACAACCTAGAAAATTAATAGGGAAGATTTTAAGTTTTTATTTGATTATGCATTAAGTAAAGTTTAATTAAGTTTTAAATTTTCATGAATGATAATAAAAGTTATTTATCGTATTATATTAACCAATATATTAATTTTATATTAATCACATAATCTTAAATTTCTTAACACATGAAAAAAAATAATGACCATATCACTTAGTCAATGAAACGAATAAATGACATAGATCAAATTGAAAATTTTCAAAAATTTAAATATTCAATAGACAAAAACAGAACATTAACATAAACTTAATCGAAAATTATTAAATTTATCAAGAACTTATAACTTAATTAAGTCACTGTTTAATTAGGAAAAATTTTCAAAACATATAATTAAATGTTGAAGATTGTTATTAGTTAATAAGGTTAGGAGTGGAAATTAATAAGTCTAATAGCAAACCTTCTTGCAGCATACTTTTCTGCATTAATTGATTTCACCTATATAAGTTCAATAATTTGTGAGGAAAATAGTGAGATTAAAACAGCAAAAATCATATTTGTTGAATATTCTCAATGCTTATGTTAGCAAATGGGAACAAATCCATCATAGAAATTATTGGTGGAATCTATGTTACTTCTTCTCAATCTTCTCATTCTCACAGAAAATATTAAAAAAAGAAAGGACAAAAATCCTAATTAAAAAAAAAAAACAACATTCAACAAATACCAAACTCCATCGAAAAATGTTACAAAACCAAGAGTAAGTGAATTCCACTGTAATCAACTCTCAAAAGGTGATGATTAATTTTCACTAAATCACATTAAATAAGGTTGTAAACCAAATTTTACACGGATTGTGATCAAAGGTTAAAAATGTGAAAAATATATGATTTATAATATACTAAATGAGAGATATGAGAAAAGAGAGAAACACAAAATTTATACGGATTCACTTCTAAACCAGAGTTATACATCTAATTGTTCAATCATTCTCACCAAGTCATAACTTTCAAATTGTTACTACACTCATAAAAATAATAAAGAAAACGTATAAAAACCAAGATTTTAAACCCTTCAAGATCTTATAGAACCACACTTTGCAAAACCTTATTACAACAATAATTTGATCTTCCTAATCAAGCACACACATTCAATAATTACAAAAAATAACAATATAGAGATGTTCTTGTATAATAGAGTTACATGTTATTGTATTGTTTCTTTTGAGTTAAATATACTTTTGGTCTTTCAATTTTTAGTGAAAATTGTAATTAGTCATTCCTCAAAACTTTGATCAAATTTAGTCTCTCAATTTCATAACTGCGTGCCTTTAATCCTTTTTAACAAATTTTGTTAAGTTTATTTAACATTTCAAACACATTTCATCATAGCATTTGAGATGTTTACATTGTTTGATACATTTTTGCTTCAATATTAGCTAAGAAACTATCATGAAACGCATTTGAAACGTCAAATGAATTTAACAAAATTTAGTTAAAAGGATTAAATTCACGCAATTTTGAAGTTGAAGAATTAAAATGGGTCAAAGTTGTGAAGAATGACTAATTTCAATTTTCACTAAAAATTGAGGGACTAAAACCATATTTAACCATTTTTTTCATGTTAAACACTCAATGTAGAGATACTATTATATATACATTAGTTATTATCAAAATCATTTGTTTTAGATTGTCATTATTTAAATGTTGATGTAAATTATATATAATATTCTTGTTTGTTATTATAAAGACAGTTAATTATTTGAAATGTCAAATATTTTTATTGGATAGTCAATCTTCCATGCAAGGATATTTATGAAGTCATAACGTGTGAAATTATTGGAATTATCCGTAAAAGCCCTAAAAGAAGGTCAACACAAAGACCTACTTGTTGACTTCTTCAAGAGATGCTTATAAACCAAAAAAGAAATAGTTTTTTTTTTTTTTGGAGTGACTAATTGATGAAGAATATTTAATGATACAATTAATTCTTCGACAACCATTTTCTCTCTTAATTTAAAAGAATAATACTCTTTTTTTGTAAATATATTCATTTGTTTGATAAGATGTAAACCAATACCGAAGTAATTTTAGTCGAAACATGAAAAGTCTTTATTATGCTCCCTGCTAAAAGTCAAATACAAGGAGGAACAAGTCAAGAGTGAGTTAGAAAATATACTTATATCTTGTAATCTACATTTATATATAAAAATTGTTTTTAATTTTTAAGGCAAGACTTTTTTAAGGTGTTAAATAATGATTTGAGTTGATTTTTAAATTATTTATATTATTTGATATATTATAATTTAAATGTCAGTATAAAATATTAATTTAATATGTAAAAAAATTTGACAATGTTAGATTAAAAGTATTATATCTATTTAATTTTAAATTTTAAAAATTAAAATATATCAAAATTTGAGATATTCAATTTTAGGTCTAAATTTAAGAATTAAAAACAAATTTAACATAAAATTAAAATAAATATATTTCTATTTGTATCCTTTAAACGACCATTAATTTAAATTTAATTATTTTATCATTTTATTCTTTTAATAATTACTTTTTCAAAATCAAATAATTATTTATAATAAAATGTTTAATAATAAAAATTATACAAATTATTTTTAGTTTAGTAAAATTTTGGTAGAATAAAAATAAAGTGGACATATGTGCATGTATGTCTTCTCTTAAGTTATAATTAAAATTGATTGTCTACCAAAATTTATACCGTAAAGTGGTGTAAAAATATTTTGTAAGTATATATATATATATATATATATATATATATATATATATATATATATATATATATATATATATATATACTAATAAACACAA
>Ga0214542_1002176_pt1 | contig 40576 bp, 25 predicted proteins | sample CNSS1metaG_FD_160096 | JGI IMG/M metagenome (GOLD analysis project Ga0214542, IMG submission 160096) | Root nodule microbial communities from cowpea collected in UCLA plant growth center, Los Angeles, California, USA - CNSS1 | ecosystem: Host-associated > Plants > Roots > Nodule | place: USA... | reverse complement strand
AATACTATAATTTATATTATATATATTTTTATTTTTTTTTTTATTTATATATATATATATATATATATATATATATATATATATATATATAAGGGTATTTTTCTGAATTAAAATTTAGCGGGTAGAATACTATGATACTCGTACCCGCCCCGTTAACATGCGGGTATCAAAAATACCCGTACCCATGGGTAGCGGGTATCCATTTTTAATATCAGTTTCTTACCCGTTGCGGGTTTTATCCGCGGATACCCACGGATACGAATTTTTTTGACATCCCTAATTAGTACTAATAGAGTATCGATGATATTATTAGTAGTAGTAACAAATAATTCATGTCTTAAATTTACAAATAACAAATACACTGTAATATATTATATTTAATATAATATTCAACTAAAAATATAATTCAAATGTTTAATTATATAATTGAACGTCACTAATCAATTATTATTTCAATTTTATAATATAACACAAATAAATATTTATTTAAATGTACTTTTTTAATATTAACATTTATCATCAAAAATATGTAAGATCCTATATGTCAATATCTTTAATATTTATTTGAAGGTTTATATTTAAAATAAACTTCGTGTTATTTTTTTAATACAAGATCATATTTCACGACCTGCATACATTTTACTTTCATTTCATTTTAATATGCACATGACTAATAAACTATTATGTTAAGTTTATAATTTAACACAAAAAAATTCATATTCAAATTTGTGTTATTTTTATTTTATATTCATTCATATTTCACAATACACATACAATTTACTTTTATTATTTATATACATCATATTTTCTATGGGATAATATTTCAATTACTTGCATAAATTCAATAAATCATAGTATAATAATTAACTAAAATGTCTAATTCAAAATTTTAATCATACAACTATATTATCAATTTTATAATTTAGCACAAATAAATTCATATATAAATGTTAGTTTTTGGTCTTAAGATTTATTATTTTAAAAAGTAATAATATCTTTGATTCTCTATGCCCATATCTTTCCCTATATTTATATCCGTATATATTTGCATGTGTTTTTATTTTCAAATTTTAACATTAACTTCATGTTTTTTTTTATGAGATCATTCATATATCACAATATTCTAACATTTTACTTTTATTTTGTACATACATTTCATTTTTATTTGCTAGAGAAGCATATTTCAAGTACTTGTATATTTTCTATGGGATCATATTATTATTTGAATTAATATTAGTAGTGGTATCAGTAACATTATATCATATATGCAGTGGTTTGTATATGCAGTAATATCTTTTCATATGTAGTATATAATTTATCCTAACTAATATTATGCTTGTTTATGTTTGTAGCAAGATGAACAAGAGTTGCATGTATCAAAAAATTTTAAGGATCCAATAGCAACTTTAGTTGAATATACTGCAAGCATGAGTACAAATGATGCTTCTATTCCTTGGAATGCCAATGTTTTTGGCAGATAAAGCGAGTTGTCATTGTACATATATAAAAGTGATTTGATGGAGATCATATCAGGCACAGAGGACTTAAATGTGTCTATTCTGCAATTATGGATGATGTAAGTGAATCATTTTTAAATCACTTTTTAATCGCTTCCTTCTTAGATATTAAATGTGTGTCTTCATTGTTAAATTAGGTACTTGCATGGTTTGAGTGTGCAAGCGGGAAAGGATGACATATATGGGTTTATAGACCCTCATTTCATGACTCCAATGGGTAGCAGGAACCCTGAAACAAAAACATACATCCAAAATTCCATAATGCAGCGAAATAAAAAGATTTTCATTGCTCCATATATAGATAGGTAACTATATCCTTATTTTTCATTTCATAAGGTCTAAATTTTGTATTATTAAAATTTGAGGTATTTAAACTAATTTTCATTGTAGTTGTCATTGGTAATATGTATTGCTATTAATTTTTCCAACACTTTTGCAGAGATTCAATGATCCCAGTCCAATGGATTCAGGAGCAATAACTTATGTTCAAAAAGCGTGGGCGAAGTACTTTCTATCTGTAGTTAGTGAGAGTTAGGTTTATTGACACTTAGAGGCAATTTAGACTTATGTTGTCATATAAGTTATTTGTAACTTTGGTGGAACTATTTAGATTGGAACTCTGTCTGGATTGGAATTTTATCTTAATTGGAATTTTGTTTTTCGATTTGGTCTCTTTTTCTGAATTATAGGTTCGGATGAGGCATTAAACAATGGTCGTTGTTAAAAAAGAGTCCATAATTAACGACGGTTATGGTCATAACCATCGTTAAAATGAGTATAATCCACGATGGCTAGTGCCAAAATTGTCGTCGTTCAGTTTCTAGGCTTCTACTCCATGTCCAAGCCCATTTTGTTGTCGTTCATAGTCAACAACAGCTCTTCAAACCATCATGGTATTGTTTAATAATGACAACGGTCCTATAACCGTCATTGTTATTTATGGTTTTAACAACAGCTTAACAACGACGATTTTGGGACCGTCTTCATAAGCTTTGTTTAGCTGTCGTGGATAAGCATTGCTACAGTAGTGATAGTAATGGTATTATTGTTATTATTATTGATATTATTATTATTATTATTATTATTATTATTATAAATAACTAATATATTTCATTCATATTTTACAATATGTCTACATTTTACTTTACATACATTTTACTTTTATTTTCTATAATATCATATTTAATTACCTGCATAACTTTTACGGTATCATATTATTATTTAAATTAATATTATCATTAGTCTTATTAATATTAGTTTTAATAGTAGTATTGATATTATTATTATTAGTAACAAATAATTCATGTCATAAATTTACAAATACCAAAAAACAATGTAAAATATTTTATTTAATATAATATTCAACTAAAGAGTATAATTTGAAAATTTATTTATACAACTACCCGTCACTCATCAATTATTATATCAATTCCATAATCTGGCATAAAAAAATTCTCATTCAAATTTATTCTTTTAATCTTAATATTTATTAAAAAAAAAATCTCTTGATTGCTTATGTAATTACCTTCTAATACTTTTTTTATGGTTTATATTTGTCTGTGATTCTTTACAAATTTTAATATAAACTTCCTGTTATTTTCTTTTATTACGAGATCATATTTCACAATATGATACATTTTATTTTAATTTCATTTTAATATACACATCACTAATAAATTTTGTTATGTTAATTTTATAATTTAACACAAACAAATTTATATCCAACTTGTGTTGTTTTTATTTTGTACAAAATCATTCACAATATGCATACATTCTAATTTTATTTTGTACATACATTATATCTTATAAGGATCATATTTCAACTACTTGCATAATTTTAATGGGATCATAGTATAATTGTAAGGTCCACTTTATTTCCTACCTTTATTTTAAAGGCTGCCCCAAACTGTTGGGCATAAGGGCTGGCCCAAAGGGGAAAAGGAGACCCTAAGTCTACCCTCACCCTTCCATTCCACTTACTCTTCAGATTTCGCAGCCGTCAAACTCCCTCTTTCGCAACAGGAAGCTCTGCTAGGGTTTGATCCCAGCTCTCGGGCAAGACAACTCTAAACTCAGCTATGCTCCATGTAAGTTAATCTCGAGCTCGTGCTTCTCACTCTCTAGGCATCCTTTTCTTTTGTTGATCACAGTAGGGACTTTGTAGTAATCTCGTTCCTATTCTGCTCCCCTTCGTTTTCAGCCCCTTGGCCTACTCTTAGGACTGTGGTGCTCTCTGTGTGCGTGTCAGAACTTCCCGCTAGCTCGTTTCCAGGTAAGGGAAGCTAGGGTTTACGATTTACTTATGTTCTTCGCATGTTTTTCTGAGTTTAAGTTATATTCTTGAGGTGTGCTCATGATTTGATTGTTTGATATTGGTAAAAATGTGGTTTCGTTGTGGTTTCTGTGTTCTGCATGAGAGAACAGTGGCGAGCACTGGTTTTCTCGCCCAAGCGAGCTTGCCTCGCCTAGGCGAGATCAGCAGAGGCTCGCCCAGGACCTGCTGCTCGATCTGTCGCTTAGACGAGGAGTTTTATTTTTGAGCGAGGAGTGATCTCGCCTAGGCGAGAAGGGACTCGCCTGAGCGAGACCTCGCATAGTCCGCTGCTCCCCTGCTTGAGTTCTGGCCTAGGCGAGTCGGGGCTCACTTGAGTGAGAGGACCTCCCTCGCCTGAGCGGGACCTATTAGCCTGAGCGAGACTAGGGGGTAAGTTATGGTACTATTGTTGAATGGTGCATTGATGTTTGACTGCTCATCTGATCTAAATGCTTTATTATGAGGGATGAGGGATGATGCCATTATTGATATATGAGGTTGTGGCGGAAATGGTATGTTGTTTTATGTTGTATGAATTGGAAAGCATGAGTTGCATGACGGGATTGTTATACATGATGTTAGTATTATGGAAACTTCTGATTGGTTGGTGAAACATGTTCAATGCGTGAGTAGGGCGTAATTTCATGACTCTTGTAGTGAGAGCTCATGGTGGTGCCTCATTTGTCGGACGTAATCCCATGGACCCTCCTAATGAGAGTCCCTGGTGGTGCCTCACCTATTGGACTTAATTCCATGAACCTCGTGGTGAGAGTTCATGGTGGTACCTCAACGTAAGGACGTAATTCCACGCGAGTATCGTGGTGGTGCCTCTTGTAAGGGTATAATTCCGCGAAGACCTCGCGGTGACGCCTCACTGGTAGGACATAATTCCACTACCACGTGGTGGTGCCTCATTATGCGTATCCGGATAGTCAAGTCTTAGGAGTTTTAAATGATTTTTGGTAGTCCATGTGTGAATGCCTGCTGTTCATGTTTGACTCTGAGATTTGTATGTTGACTACTTTAATATAAGAGTTATGCACACTAGCTTACCCCTGTTTGCTTGTTTTGTTGTCTTGTATGTGGTTCTTCTCCTATTGCGATGATCATCGATTTTATTTATGTGAGCAGATGGGAGGGCTCCTGGCAGTGGTAATGGTGATGGAAATGCTACATCTTGATGGATTGGATGGGTATGAGGCCCACCATGGGGCCCATCGCTGAAGAATTTTCTTGCCATGTTTTCTTATCTGTACAAGACCTGGTACCTTTAGTTCACTAGTGTATTTTGTTTTAGGCCGTGTGGAGCCTCTTTTATGTTTTATGGACATGTTGGGGTATGGAGTACTTCATATTCCCAATCTTCGTACCCTCTGGATATTTTGTATGTGACGTTTTATTTAATGGGCTTTATCTATTTTTTTGGGATGTTACAATAATAATTAACTAAAATGTTTAACTCAAAATTTTGATCATATAACTATATATCACTAAACAACTATAATGCCAATTTTAGAATTTAGCATAAATAAAATCATATCCAAATATTATTTTTAATTCTTATATTTATGATTTAAAAAATAATAATATATTTGATTTTCTCTGTAAATATCTTTCGCTATATTTATATTTGTCTATAGTTGCATGTGCTTTAATTTATAAATCTTAACATCAACTTCGTGTCTTTTTTTTCTACGAGATCATTCGTATTTCACAATATTTATACATTTTACTTCTATTTTGTACATACATTTCATTCTTATTTTCTGGAGAAATATATTTCAATTACTTGCATATTTTCGATAAGATCATATTATTATTTGAATTAATATTAGTATTAGTATTAGTAATTTTTATGATTTATATATGCATGTGGTTCTATTTGCAATTTTTAATATCAACTCCATGTTTTTTTATTTAGTCCGAGATCATCTTTCACACGATATTCATACATTTTACTTTAATTTCATTTCAATATACACATCACTGATAACTTATTATGTTAAGTTATAATTTAACACAAAACAAATTCATATCCAAAATTGTGTTGTTTTTATTTTATACATGATCATCCATATTTCACAATATACATACATTTTACTTTTATTTTTTACATACATTTCACTTATATTTTTTACGCGATCTTATTTTAACTACTTGCATATTTTCTATGCAATGATAATACAATATTTAATTAAAATGTCAAACTCAAAATTTTTATAATATAACTATAGACCTAATCAATTATTATGTCAATTTTATAATTTTTGAAAAATAAATTCATATCCAAATATTGTATTTTAATCTTAAGATTTAGGTTAAAATACTTTTTGGTCCCAATTTTCGTCAAGTTTTTTCAAATAAGTTATAATTTTGGTTTTTTGTTCAAATAGGTCTCAATTTTCGTCAATTTTGTTCAATTGGGTCCTATTTTGCTAACACCGTTTAAATCATTAACGACCATGAGCAGTGATTGTCACGTGTCACTTTGTGGTCTATTTGAATTTTTTTTATTTTTATTTTTATATTTTTTTAAATTTTTAATTTTTTTTTTAAATTTTTTTAAATGTACACCTGTCAACTCAGGAGCATGCCACATGTCACTTCGTGGTTTTTTTGAATTTTTTATTTTATTTTTTTGAATTTTTTTTAAATGTCCACGTGTCAACTCAGTAGTGTGCCACATGTCAAAGTCAATATTCTATTTTCAGTTTGGTCCCTATATTTGTTATTTTTGTTCAATTAGGTCCCAATTTTTGTTAACATTAACCAATTTGGTCCCTATCGAAGATGTGACCAAATTTAATTTTTATATCAAAGTTATAATGATGTGAATTTTAATATATTATATAAAAATATTTAATAAAAAATGTGAATTTTAATATAAAAATTAAATTTGGTTTTAATTTGGAGAGAGAGACCAAATTGGTTAATATTAACAAAAATTGGGACTTAATTGAACAAAAATAACAAATATAGGGACCAAATTGAATTTAGAACATTGACTTTGACACGTGGCACGCTACTGGGTTGACACGTGGACATTTAAAAAAAATTTAAAAAAATAAAAAAAAAAAAAAAAAAAGTTCAAAAAAACCACGAAGTGACACGTGGCAGTCACTGTTCATGGCCGTTAATGATTTAAACGATGTTAGCAAAAAAGGACCAAATTGAACAAAATTGATGAAAATTGAGACCTATTTGAATACAAAACCAAAATTATGACTTATTTTAAAAAAATTGACGAAAATTGGGACAAAAAGATATTTTAACCTAAGATTTATCATTTTAAATAATAATAATAATTTTTATTCCTTACGTCGGTATATTTCCATATGTCTATATGATTTTATTTTCAAATTTTAACACCAGCATCATATTTTTTTATTTTGTAGAATATTATTTATATTTTACAATATATCTACATTTTACTTTTATTTTATAAATACATCCTATTTTTATTTTATACATAATCATATTTTAATTACTTATATGTTCTTTTCGGAATCATATTACCATTTGAACTAATATTAACTTTACTATTAGTAATCTTAGTATTTGTAGTAATATTGATATTATTACATTATTATTATTGATATTATTATTAGTAGTAATATATTATTATCATTATTATTATTATTATTAACATTGACATTGACAATATTATTATTATTATTATTATAATTATTATTATTTATTAACAAATGATTTCTTTAGCATAAATTTACAAACAAAAACAAAAAATAAAATAAGATAAAAAATTTAATTTAATATAATATTTAACTTAAATATTTCATTTTTAAAATACATTTTATTCATATTTTTTAATATTCTATATTTTATTTTTATTTTGTACATATTTTTTACTTTTATCTTGTATGGGATTATATTTAAATTATTTACATACAAGTTAAAATATTTCATTTAATATAATATTTAGCTAAATATTTTTTTTATAATGCATTTTATTATTATTTCTCAAATATGCCTATATTTTTATTTTATTTATTACATATTTTTTACTTCTATTTTTTATATAATCATTTTTAAATTACATACATATTTTCTTTGGGATCATATTATTATTATTATTTGAATTAATACTAGCATTAATAGTAATAATAATAATAATATTATTATTATTATTATTATTGATATTATTATTATTACTAAAACATTTCATTTCATATAATATTTAACTAAAATGTCTAATTTAAAATTTTAATCAAATAGTTATACATCTCTAATAATTTATTATGTCAATCTTAAATTTAGGATTAATAAATTTATATCTAAATGTTATTTTACGGGATAATTCATATTTTACGATATACTTATATTTTATTTTTTTTATTATATTTTAATTACTTGCACTTTTTTTTGTTGTTGATTTATCCTTTCATATTACTTTTATGTGCAATACAACCTTAAAAGTATGTATTGTCTATTATTATTATTGTTATTATTATTATTAATATATATATATATATTTTTTTTTCTCACTTTTATTATTATTATTATTATTATTATTATTATTAATATACTCAATTACTATTATTAATTATACTTTCTATAACATTATTTTAACATAAAATATTAATATTAAAATAATATTATTTAATTTTAATTAATTTACATATTAAAAAACTCTTATGATTAATTATTTAAATTTGCTATTTTGAATTATATTCAATTATAAATTTAAATATAATTATTTAAATAAATTATTTTTTATATTAATTTTTTTAATATAAATATATAAAAAATTTAACAAAAAGGATAGGTCCAAAACTAGTTATTTATTTAAAACTAAAAAACTACGGCAACGGAGCGAGGACGAGTTTCGCTATCCCATACCTATTCTCGTAAAAACAATTATTCTCATCCTTATACCCAAATCCAATGGTTATCAAACTTTTGTCTTATCTCTTTCCCATCGGACAACAGATATAATCTCGTACCCATACCCGTACTCATTTTCTTACTACTTCAATATTAATTTTAATAATATTTATAAAATAATAAAAACTACAGTAAAGGAAACATAATATTATCAAATATTCAATATTAGGAGGATAATTCTACCTTCGATATCACATACTTTGGTATAAATTATAATTGTTTACATTTTAGATTAGAATACCAAATAAAATTTCATGAGAACCAAAATATTTATTAAATTTGTAAACATTAATGAAACCTAGTTAATAAAATTTAAAAATATTTTTTAAAAAATATAAAAGGAAAAAAAAATCAAATCAAATTATATTTTATACACTAATAAAAGTTATAATACATCATGTAGAATACTACTATTTTAGTATATTTTATCTAATTATTTTTTATTTTCTAACTCATTATATCAATCATATTGTAATTTTTCACTAAAATTGTATAAATAACTTTTATTTACTATAATATCAAAATTTAATGTAATTGCCATGAATATTTTTGTATCACCATCCAACATATATTGGAGTTCAAAAGATACAATATCCATGTTAATTTTGTTTTATTATGTTTATTATTTGTTATGTATTATCATTTTTTTTAGTGTATAAAAAAAGAGATTCATTAGAATTTAAAAAATTGAAGTAAACAAACATTTAAAATATATTTTAATTTGAATATTTGTTTTCCTTTAAATTTTTTTAAAAATATTTTTAAATTTTATCAACTAGGTTTCATTAATGTTTGCAGTTTGCAAATTTAATAAATATTTTAGTTCTCATGAAATTTCATTTGGTATTCCAATCTAAAATGTAAACAATTATAATTTATTTCAAAGTATTTGATATCGAAAAACAACTGTCCTCTTAATATTTAATATTTGATAATATTATGTTTCCTTTACCGTAATTTTTTATTATTTTTATAAAAATTAATTAAAATTTATATTGAAGTAGTAAGGAAACGGGTACGGGTATGGGTACGAGATTATACTCGTTACCCGGTGGGGATGGGGATGAGATAAAACTTTGATACCTGTTGCGTTTGGGTATGGGGATGGGGATGAATGTTTTTTACGGGGATGGATATGAGATAGTGAAACCTGTCCCCGGCCCGCCCCCATCCCTAGTGTCAACACCAGAAAATTTAAAAAATAATACAAAACAAAAAAAAACTTAGGAAATACTTAAGCCACTCCTGCATCGATCATTTGTCTTCGTGCTTTTATTGCTTTTTCTCACAAATGTAATTAAGCTTCATTACTCTATCATCTACTCTTTCTCTTTTAACTAAGTTTTCACCCTTTGGGAAACCTAATAACATTTTTACAAAAGTAGATTTTTATTTCTTTCTTCCACAAGTGTTTTGATACCAATATTCATATTAATAATTTTAATTTTGTTTAAAGGGCTTTGACCAAAATGTTAGTTTTGATGCACCAATATTTCACAACCAAGAGAGGGGGGAGGGGGGGGGTTAAACTGGTTTCTAAAACTTTTTATTCGTTTTTACACTTGAAAATAGTTTTTGTTAAATTTTTAACTAACTGACAAAAGAGGTTTTAAGAATGCATATTGTTCAACCTTTATACTTAGCAAAAATTAAAAGAGAATGAAAGACAACACAAAAGACAACAAGATTTATATTGGTTCGATTCAAATGAATCTACATCCAATCTCTAGTTTTCCTCAAATTTTACTATATCAACAAGAGAAGGAAACAAGAAACCCCTATGCAATTCCTAAACTCTAAAACCACACTTCTTAAAACACCCCTTCAAGAAATATGAAAATTGTAATGCACCAAGCAATTACACACAATTACCACAATCACAATGACAACACATAGAATTTAGATTCAAGAAACTACAGAAACTAATACAAAACAGTAGCAATGATGGAACAATAACACCTGATTCAGTACACAACTTTTTGTCAAGATTACACCCTCTTCATGAGATCTTGGTGATCATTCTTGATGAACACTTAAGTCTTTTCTGCAGAATTTTCTTTAAGAAGATATTCAACACTCTTTCCTCTTTCTTTTTAGTTGAAAAACACGTTAAAACAACAGGTGTAGTGATATGATTATATGAATCAGTTGTTGTCAGGACATATCTAGTTGACTAGATTATTTGGCTAGTCGACTAGATTAGGGTAGACCTCAAGTTCATGTTCTAGAACTAATCTAGTTAACTAGATTAGTATTCTAGTCGACTATTGAGACAACAAAACAACCGATAACGCTGTGGTGAAGCGATCAAATTACCACTACTTAACTATAGAAACTTTAGTATTGCCAAGTTAGCAGTGAACAAACTAGATAGGGTTAAGCTAACCCAAAGTCGTCTCCCAACAAACACATAATTACTTTTTAACAAATTAGTTCTTATAAAAACTATACAAAAGAGTTAGTCAAATAAAAAAAATATAAGAGATAAAGATAAAATAAGATAAAAATAATATTAAAGAAAAATAGGTCGATTCCACTACTTTTTTGAAATCGGATTCATCATTGGTTTCCTAAAGATTATTGTTATTGATTTCTTGTTTAAGACTTCAAATTAATCAATGTAACTTTTCAATTAATTTGTTGGCGTCCTTACTTTTAACCAAAGTAACTTCTCAATAAAAGCAAGAACTTTGTAGATTAATCATAGTAAATTTAACTAAAGTAACTTCTCAATTAAATATTACTAATCCTAGTCATGTCCATTCTTTTACCTCTTATATCTAGTAAAAAGCTAATTAACCAAAGTAACTTCTTGATTAATTATTAGCAAAAACTCATGCAATCATATGAAAGTTTCTAAAATTAGTCAAAGTAACTTCTCAATTAAAATTTAAAAACCCTTGGACTCATACGATTATTATGTTATGCAGATTTAACACTGTGCTAACTTGCTATAATGTAAAAATCATTACTTTTACTAAATTAAGAACCAAAAGACATAGATGAAAATAAATAACAACAAGAATCAAAAGAACAAACAAATTTATTCAAACCTCAGAATCCAATTAAGAAATTACAATGGAACTAACCCTTGAAGCTTAGCCCTCCATGGAGTGCAAAAGTAAAATAAAAATAGAAAAAGAGAGAGTAGAGATGGAGGATGAAATTTCCCCCCTAAAGGGTTCCTAAATTCCAAAGTGCTGAGGTTGTTTTCTCTAATTCCCGCTTGGTCTCTTTATATAAGCCTTAATTGGAATTGGACTTTATCTTTCCTATTGCTGAAATATTTTATCTTTTCATATAATATTTCTCAAATAATTAATAGATTTTATCAGTTTCTAAAATATTTGGAAGATTTTCTCTGTTGATAATTTGAGATATATCAAAGATAATTAATTAAAAATCTTTAATTAATTATTTTGTAACTTAATTTCTGTCCAATTTCCAATTATGCCCCTCTTGTTTGACCATTTGACTAGATTTTTGACTAGAATTGACTGTTTTAACCAGCTTTGACCAGTTAATTGTGCAATCACAAACTGATACGTGGCAGCCTTCCATTGGACAACTTGTTATTGCAAGGATTGATGCCACATGTCATGTTCTGGTTGGTCAGATTTGAAATTTGAGGGTTACCACATAGCAACATCTGAGTGCATCTAGTTTATGAGTGGAAAGAGAGGTGAAAATAGGCAAAGACAAGGGTGTAAAAGTAGGTTTTCTGAGTCCATGTGGAAAAAGGGGAGTGTATATGTAATTTAAGGGATGTAGAAGTGATTTTTCCAGAACTTGCTGATTTCAACCTTATTTAAAAGTGATTTGTAACTTCAATCAATTTATTTTCTCACCTTAAATGAGTTTAATCTTAACTTCAGCTACATTAACAAACGTTAAAATATCCAAACATAATTTATGCAGCTAAAAATAACTTTTTAAGACATTTTTATCATACAAGCTCAAATAGTTAAATTATCAAAACTATTAACTAAATCACTCTTTAAGCACATAAATTCAATTAAATACCCAAAATTAAACATTAAATGAGGACAAAAATACGTACTCATCAATAACACTTTTAACTATCACACACAGACCAGACATGGCTTAATGATCTAATCAACTAAGTGTGAGGCATTTTAACACACACATCATGTCATATATCATGTTCACACACACATATATGTCTTGTTTGAATTCTAACACTTCTATGCTATCATTTTTCTTGTGGACATCATAAAAAAACATCACAGATACACCCAATAGCAACAATCTCCCCTTTTTTTGATGATGGCCAAAACTAAATAATTTCAATAGAGTATATATCTGATTAATGAGTTCAGTTACCTATTTCACAACCATGCATTTAAACACATCATATCAGGATTTTTCACAGAGCAATGCATATCAAGTTATAATGCATATCAGGTGAAGTTAGATCAATATCAAGTTCTCCCCATTTTTAGACATAATCAAAACAGGGATTAATAATCAAATTAAACATGTTTCTCACTGCACAACCTAGAATAAGTGAGATTAAGGAATTTATACAAGCAAAACATATCAGAGATGTGCAGAGAGAAAAGAAAAAACCCAGTAAAGGCTAAAATGAAATAAACAATAGCAAATGTCACCTTGCTTTAGTCAGACATGTCATCTGCAGTGGAGTAGTCGTCGTCACTAGTGGTAGCATCAACAACATTGTTAACAGCATTGGCCATGGTGTGATCCTCTTCTTCATGGTATTGTCAGAATTTTCATCAGTGTCTTCACCAACAATATGATACTTCAATAGTTTTGTAACCTTGGCATCCAACTGTTGAATGGATAGTGTGAGAGCAATGAAAGACTATTGGATGTCAAATTATGTTGAGTAGTCAGTGGAGAGTGGTGGTGGTGAGTTTTCCTCAGTCTCATGGTGTTCATCCTTGAATGTCCACTCATTGTCAACCAGAATTAGTCCCATGTGGTGAAGAACATTAAGTTATATGATGTTGTTGTGAGTAAGAGAAAAGGAGATTTCTTCAGCCAGGTCTAGGTTGTAGTACTCAAACACTCTGGACATGAATAATCCATAAGGTAGGGGATACATAGGCAGTTTTGTGGTCTTAAGGATGGTATCACACACAAGAGCAGACTAGTTAACTTTAACCCTGGAATTCAAGGCATGCACCAGAAAAATGTCTTTAGTTAAAAGTTGACCATGGTTGTCAGCCCTTGGGGCCAAAATCCAGCCAATTATGAAAGCCATAACATGATCGTCTCTCTTCATGCCACCATCTTTGTACAAAGTGCATTTCTTTGCTTTTGCAGGATGTCACAATAATGATTTGTAGATCTCCATTTTGTGCATATTTTGAGGACCAACATAAGATTTTCTCCCCCTAATTGAAAGTTCGCAACAATTGTCCAAACCGAGTCATCTAGGGTTATGTTTACCCTTTTCACCCTTGATACTGCATACCATTTTCCTTTCTAGCATTTGTATAAAATAATTTAAGGAGATCAGGATAGTACATACCTCGAAGTTGCACAAAATTTTCCAAACTTTGATAGGCAAACTACTCTTGGAACTGAAATCCGTTGTCACTAAAGAAGCTTATGTAAATGTATTTGGGATTAATTATGTTGCAATACTTCCAGTTTCTAACGAAGTTAGCTTGCTTCTCGTCATCATTAATCCAACCATCGAGTTCAGTAGGGCGAGACATTGGTCTAATGGTCGTGCGCTTCATTCCTTGGTCCGAGGGAAGAAAATGCCATGGATGAAATTGTAGAGAATAAGGTTTGTGTGGAGAAGAGAAGAGTGGTCAGTGGCGCATACAACAAAGAATGGGGATTTAAGGTTCTGATCTTATTTAGGGATTTGGTGGTGTTGTTTATGGTTTTTGAAATTAATTTGAAAGTTATCTAAAAAATTTTACCAAACCAAGTTTGTTGCAGACATAATTAACTAGGTTCTTAATTTAGTCGAATAGGTTCAAATTTTGACATAGAAGCACAGAAAAATATAAAGCTAGTTAATTAGCAAGTCGACTATTTAATGCAGAATCAGAAATCCTGAACCAGAAATGACAAAATCTGATGTAGTATGGAGTTGACAGTTCACTAGTAATTCGACTATGTAATATAGAATGACAAGAACTGATGGAGTGATGGAAAATCTGGTGCAGTATTTAGGTGCTAGTTGATTAGTTAGTCAACTTTATTTACTGTAGAGTGCAAAATTTGATGTAGTATTTATGTAGTACATGTAAAATCAAGTATGCCAAGTTCATTTTGAAGTACATAAAATCTTTCTCTAGCCAAAGGTTTAGTAAATATGTCATCCAATTGATTATTGGTGTCAATATATTCAACTTTGCATTCCCCTTTTGCTACATGATCCCTAATAAAATGATGTCTTATTTCTATATCCTTTGTTCTAGAATGCATTATTGGATTCTTTGTGAGATTTATGGCACTAGTGCTATCACACCTAAGAGGAATGTTTTCAAAATGAATGTCATAATCTTCTAATTGATGCTTGATCACAACAACTTCCTACAGCAATATATTATGCTTCAATGGTGGAAAGTGTAACACATGCTTGTTTTCTAGAATGCCATGATACTAATGAGCATCCTAGTAAATGACATGTTCCACTAGTGCTTTTTCTGTCCACTTTGCATCCACCAAAATAAGAATCGTTGTATCCTACTAGTGATATGTTAGCCCCTCTAGGATACCGTAAACCTAGACATTTAGTGCCTTTTAAGTATTTCAAGAGTCTTTTTATAGCAGTTAAGTGGGACTCCTTAGGACATGACTGGAACGTGCACAAACACACACACACACACACACACACACTATGCATGATATCCGGACGACTAGCAGTTAGGTAAAGTAGAGAACCAATGATACCTCTATACTTTGTTTGGTCAACACACTTGCCTCCTTCATTAACATCTAGATAGCAATTAATAGCCATTAGTGTGGAGGATTCCTTGTTGTTGTCTATAGAGAATTTCTTTAATAATTCTGCACAATACTTGGCTTGATGGATGAATATACCATGCTTGGCTTGCTTAATTTGTAGTCCAAGGAAGAAGGTTAGTTCTTCCATCATGGACATCTCAAACTCTTGCTCCATATTTGTAGAGAATTCCTTGCACAAAGAATGATTAGTGGATCCAAAAATGATATCATCTGCTTAGATTTGTACAAATAATAGATCTATATTTGATTTCTTAACAAATAATGTGGAGTCAACATTCCCTCTATGGAATTCACTCTTAATTAAGAATAGACTAAGTCTTTCATACCATGATCTTGGAGCATGCTTTAGACCATATAGATCTTTCTTTAGTTTGTATACATGAGTTAGAAATTCAAAGTCAAGAAACTACAAAAACTAATACAAAAACAGTAGCAATGATGGAACAATAACACTTGATTCAGTACACAACTTTTGTGTCAAGATTACATCCTCTTCATTGGATCTTGGTGATCATTCTTGATGAACACTTAATCCTTTATGCAAAATTTACTCCAAGAAGATATTCAACACTCTTTCCTCTTTCTTTATGGTTGAAAAAAACGTTAAAACAACATGTGCAATTATCTTATTATATGAATCAGTTGCTATCAGGATGTACCTAGTTGACTAGATTATTTGGCTAGTCGACTAGATTATGGTAGACCTCAAGTTCATGTTCCAGAACTAATCTAGTTGACTAGATTAGTATTCTAGTCGACTATTTAGACAACAGAACAACACTTTTAACTATCACACACATACCAGACATGGCCTAATGATCTAATCAACTAAGTGTGAGGCATTTTTAACACATATATCATGTCATACATCATGTTCACATACACACACACACACACACATATGTCTTGTTTGGATTCCAACACTTCTATTCTATCATTTTTCTTATGGACATCATAAAAAACATCACAGATACACCCAATAGCAACACAAAACAATCCCTTGTCTCTTAAGCTTTTTACTTTCGAAAAATTATGATTTCTATATATACTACAATTAAAATCATTATAAAATGAAAAAATTTAATCCTCAACCAAATAAAAACATAAAAAAGAAAATTTAACTAGAAATTTGGACATGATCTTATATTGTGACACGTAGCATCCTAATCCAATATGGTGTTCACTTTAAAATGCAATATCTGGCAAAGTCTCCATCTTACACATGTCAATTCTTCAAAAGATTAAGTAAAAGTAAGGAGCAGAAGACATCTAAAGTTCTTCTAACACTTTTCTACAAATATTATCCCCTAACCTTTTTTAATCTCTTATCCTTTTCAAATTTTGAAAACCCCCTTACTTTCTTCTCTCTCTTCAAAATGTAGCCTTCTCACTCTCAAACCTTTTTATACTTTTCTCTGCTCTGAATCCCTATAAACCTCCTTTCTCTTCTCCGAACAAAGACATGTTATTGGATCGGAGTTAATTTTTTTTTGAACTAACTACAATCCTCATTTCTTATTTCATGTTTCAATAGCCACTCAAAAGAAAGTTTGCCTTTCTCTTTTTAGCTCAAATATGCAAAAGTGTCGATCCTTTATTCCTTTCTCCATCCATTTTCAACTTCTCTCTTTTGCTTCATTCTTCTTTTTAGCACTATCCCCTGCATAATTTTACTGATTTCTGTCTCATAGGGATCCTGCATTTCTTTTGTTTTTTTTTTTGCATTTGATTTCATTGATTTTCCAAATTTATATTCATTCATTCGTTTGACAACTTTTAATTTCAAAAAAATTTCTAATTGGTGATTCTTTCTTGTTTTTGTACAACTTTCCATTTCAAAAGTTTTTCAACTCCGTTATTACTTTGTGTTTTCGTCTTGCCCACATGGATGACTTTTTTGAGCATTTTGAATTCAAAATTTGAAATACATGTTTCTTGAGCCTTGACAATTACTAATTCCTATTTATACATATTTTCATTGATCTCAACTTTTTGTATTCACTCAAATCATTATGTCGTATTTTGCATAAAATGTTCATGTAATTAAAAATGAAGACAAATGTGTATGAAGAAGAAAATGACGAAAGACCTTTTAAAGATTAAAGATACAGACTCTCAAGCGTAGAATGAGGTAGTTTGATTTTTATCTTTTCTTATTTTTTTTGTTGTTGTTTATGGTAGGTGTTTGTCTTAAACTTTTTTGTAAGAATTTAGTTGTCTTTTAGTGTAAATCTCAGGTTTGAGTGACGTACAATATGCGTTTGTCCATATTATGTTTTTTTTTTGTGTCCTACAAATCTTATGTTACTTTTTTTTTCTCAATTTTGTTATAGAGAGAAATTTTGGGATGAAACACTTCAACAATTATGATTACTATAAATATTATATTATTATATAAAATTACATGATACAGTTTTTATCTTATTTGAAGTTTGTTGGGCAGTCCTACCAGTATATGTATAATATCAATAGTAGTATCTTTCCAAAGGTTAGATCATAGATACAATTTCGTTGGCCAGGTTATCTATTTTGATTATTTTAGTTGTATGACATGATGATCTAAGGGTAATTGAAGTGGTGAATTAAAAATGAGTCAAAAAAAGTGGGTCAAAATATCATTATCCATTTGAATAATCATTGTTTTCTTCTTAAAATTTCAAATTTAAATTTCCTTACTCGATGTATATTGAATTTTCAGCCAAGCTTCTAAGAAAATTTGATTTCAAGACACATTGGATGTAACACCCCATTTAATTAAGTACGAGAAATTAAAAGAATGTTACTGGAAAGATAACCTAAAAGCGCGGTCTGGGAGTTTTAAACTCAACTCCATACAACCCATGGCACACCACGATGCCCAAAAGAAACTAGATGAAAAATTTACCAAAGTACATAAATCCAATGACGGACAGATACATGGGTCACAACCCTAAATAACTCATACGGAAACATAAACTGGTCCACGCGGACTAGGCAGCGGAATCTCCATCCCCTTGTTGCCTACGGGTGCTCCTCGCATCTGCTCACACCAACAAGTTGATGATCATCGCAAAAGAGAGTACCACACAGCAGATCACACAACAAAGAAAGTAGGGTAAGCTAGAGCACAAAATCATTTCATCAATAGAGTCAGATACATATACACAGTCCATCATACATACATCACACCACCAGCATGTTTCGACCTTCCAAACAATACACTACGACTCGACTCGACTCATCCAGATACGTATAACTTGGTCGGATTCAGCGGACACTTGCACTTGTGGTGGATACCTCTGCTCACCCCCGAGCTGCTCACCCCTGAGCTATGTGTTACAAGTGTTATAATGAATCAATATTCCCTCACAACAAGATTAGCCCTTAATGAATTTCGGGCCTCCTGCTACTCTCACCACAGGAGTCAGTCCGCTCTAAGTGAGACTAACTGACCCCTTAGAGTGTCAGGATGCGACCTTACCTTGAATCCTTACCTAGTTATACAGATGGGACACCACCATGGACACCCACTACCAGGGGCCATGAGATTACGTCTCAACCACTGAAGCGCGACCCCGAAAGTCTCACCTAGAGACCCCAAGGAATTATGCACTGACACATACAAAACATAATCACGCAGCCATAATAATATTCACCATGCATGCATATGTTAATTGTACCAACCTTTAAAGCCAACGCCTTTCATGTTCCAGGCCCAACTCATTTCATCTCATTATGAACCATCCATGTACCAAGATTCCCAAGTCATATCGTTATCATGCTTCTTTCATACCAACCATTTCATTACAATCTCATGCGAAACTCATGTAAACCCATTATTCACAATTCATGACTTGCATCACTCAATCATACTCATTCATATCAAACCTTCAGCACAATACTCAAAACCAAGCAAGCATCATCCATACAAAGCCAAGAAAACAACCTCACATTGCACTGCCTCGCCCAGCACCTCGCTCAGGCTGGGGGGTCTCGCTCAGGCGAGACATGCTCGCTCAGGCGAGCCCCCTTCGCCTAGGCGAGGGCTCGAGAAGGCATCAGGAAAACCATGCGGGATCTCGCTTAGGCGAGACCCCTCTCGCCTAGGCGAGATACTCGCTCGCTCAAAATTCATGAGCGGGTCGCCTGGGCGACCATTCGCGTAATAGGGTTTGGGCGAGTCCCTGTTCATCTCGCCTAGGCGAGATTGACCCGCTTGGGCGAGATTCACAGGTCTCGCCATTGTTTCCTGCAACAGATCCGCATTCCAGTCCAAACAACATACCCATACAACAATTTCAAGTGTTCAGAACCAAAATAGCTACACACCAACCACACAAACTCGAAATAACGGCTAAACAACGAAGGAAACAGAACATATGAGTAAGGTCTTAGCTTCCCTACCTGGAAATAAGCTAGCAAAAAGACCCGACATGATCTTGACCCTAAAAAGCGGAACGCAGTCCTCGAGAGACGACTCCAAGAGCTGGAAACCATAACCAACAGCGGAAACATTAGTTACTTAGAGTAACAGTGGTTGAAAACAGACACAGATAGAGGAAGCACTTACGTAGGAAGGGAAACTGGTTCGAACTTGCGTGCTCACGATGGTACTCAAACCCTAGCAGAGGTAGAAGACGGTTGCGGCTCTAATGCAAGGACAACAGTTTTTCTGAAAATGTGAGAAATGTTAGGTTTAGGGCAGACCTAGTGACCTTATCTGTTGGGCCGGTCTTAGGCCCACTTACAAGGGCAACCCACTAACTTTATGACAGAAAAAGGATAAAAGATTTTTTTAATGAGCCTTACATTGGATTTCAAGACACATTTACATTTATTTAGTATAGGAATTTCAATACATGAAGGTTATAAATAACTATTTGTTTTCTTTGTAAACAACTAATGATATAATTCAATAGTAGACTATTTGTAGACAATCCTTATAGTGCTCTTAAAGGGCGAGAGTTCTCCAATTGAAGTGGCATTCTCTATTAATCCACAAGTCCTTTTCTCTCATTCTTTTCTTTGGTTTCTTCTCTTTGTTGAGTTGATTTGATTTCTTTGTTTCCTTTGTTTTGTTCCTATGTTGTTGTTTGTTCATGTCCATCTCGTTTTAAGAAACAAGAACTTTAATAATCATATGGATTAAACTTGTGTTCAATGACAAACATATAAAAGTTGAGTCTATCATCTTCCTTACATTGCTTTGTTCTTATTTTTTGAGTTCTTGGTCTTGCTCTAGTCTTAGATGCAAGCTTTCTCACTCATATAATCATTTGTATCTAGTGGTTAATACCTTTGAGTTTCATGTTGTGATTTTAAAATTCTAAAAAAAAAATAAAACAAATTCAAGTTTCTTAACGTTTAATATACTAATTTAAGTCAGACTCTCATCAAGTAACCTTCTTATTGATAGGGAGGTTGTTGATATTAGATAAGAGTATTTTTAGGAGTCACATTGGCTCCTTCTTCGATGGAGATATCAGTATCGAATTAAGAAGTTCATGTATATAAACATATAAGAACACTAGACAATCTAGTGCTTGCAGAATATAAACATTTAAAGGGAATACTAAAGCAGACAATGTGATGAAAAACAATTATATATCTATTAATTATTTCTTGATGAAAAAAAATACAAGAACGAAATGTAGTAGTTTACAAAAATTTTATAAAGATCACACTATATACAAACGTTAGTAAGACCACACTATATACTATTGATGTAACTAACATTATAATAAAATAACAAAACTTCTTAAATAATTAATAGAAAAACAACATAATAATATCTAATAACATATGATTGAGCTACAAAAGATGGACATTGCAACTAGAAATAATTCCAAAGTGACACGTGACAGTCATTTTCATGGTCGTTAATGATTAAAATATTGTTAGCAAAAAAGGACCAAATTGAACAAAATTGACGAAAATTGAGACCTATTTGAGCACAAAAGTAAAATTAAGATTGATTTGACAAAACTTGACGAAAATTAATACAAAAAAAATATTTTAACCTATTCATTAATAAATAATTAAAAATAAAGAGGAAAAGTGAATATAAAAGAGGAAACTTTACTATTTTACTCCTTTACTCTTTATTTATAAAATAGAAACATGTGTCACACACCACCTATTAATAATATTTAAATTTATTATTCCACAGCGTTGGTGTTGGTTACACCGAGGACACACATGATTAATTTTAATGCAGAAATAATTTTTATAAAATACAACCATTGATTTGTACATCATAGTACACCTACTCATAATTTCTAAATTTTTTATTTAGTTGTGTCAGTTACACTGATAAAAGTATTTAATTTTTAATACAAAAATAAGTTATTGTAACGTGGATTTAATCCACATATAATTTTGATTTTTATCTAAAATATTGTTTGTGTTCAATTTCACGTCGTTAAATACACCGTTTAATTTGTTTTATTCTTTATATTATTTTTACTGAAAAGTAGGCATGACCCACTCTAATACACTTTTAATAATTATTTTTATTTTCATTTTTGCATTGGTTAAATTCATGTTCTAATCATATTATTTAATCTCCCCTAATTTTTTAGTTATATTTTATTTTGAATGGGCTTAACCCATTTTAAAATATATAACTATTTTAGCATGGGGTAGAACATCCTTGTAGCATCCATATGTGGCCCAGCCCACGCTTTTTTATGGAAGTTAATTTAAGTCATCACCGTACGATATTCAAAGCTCCATTTATTCATACATCAACAATACACACTTTTGATACATTATTATAATAAGATAAATGGCTTAAATAAACTTATTTAAGCCTATATAAAACCACAGGTTTTTCCTATATAAACAGCTTGTGCCCCATTCATCGAAGGATAAAATAAATATGCTGAAAATAGCATATTGCTAATAACTTTAAAATCAATATTCCACAATTAGAAACTAAATCCACATCAAAGGTAACTAACCTTTGACTAAATTTGCATCAATGTCTTTGACGATATTAACGATAAATTGCTGGTATTTCTTTGGTGGAGGGATGTGTTCATTGAACTTCTCATATTCTATTCTCAGTTTCAATATTCCTTTCTCAACCTTCACAATGGCCTTGTAGCTTTTGTATAACTCCAAGGCATTTCCTCCAACAGCAACATAAGTTATTTTCTTGTTCACTTCATCCATTATAACCCTTTCCTTGAATATTTCCTCTTTCCCCTCTTAAAGAAAAAAAATCAACAAAATAATTTTAATTTGAAATTATCATAAATCTCAACGTTCTTGTACAATCTTATTATATATATGCCTATTCATAAAAAAATAATTTATGTTGTTATGCGTAGTCACAAGTTAAACAAGTTATACGATCTTGTATCAACTTTATATCATTCAATATTTTTAATTTTTCTTACCGGTTAATTTTATATTTTTATTAAAAAATTTAATAATAAAATATATAGTCTAATTATAATAATCTATTTAATAATCATTAATTGTCATATCTATTAAATTTTAGATTTTAGTTACCAAAAAATACGTTTAAAAACAAATTTCTTAATTAAAGACCAATTTAGAAACTAATTAATTTGATAATTACAACCTTTGTAACTAATGTCATTACTAAAAAATTTCACATTTTCTGTCAATTTTGTATGAATTTTGTTTTGTAGGAAATACTTACAAATTTTGTTATAAAAAAAATTCTTGCAAAATATTTTGTATAAAACACTTTTCGCAATAAATTTTGTAAGAAATACTTAAATATTTTATAATTTTGTAATAAATGATTACCCACGAAGAAATCACCTACCAATTAAAATTCTTAGAAAAAAATGACAAAAAAAAATCGTTTTTTGCAAATTTTTTTAACAAATTTACAAAAAAAAAAAATTATGGAATATAAGAATTTCTAGTAATATGTAAGTAACTAATATAGAGTCTATTTCACAATAAAACTATTTAAGTTACCAATATAAGAATGAATTATAATTTTTTTTGAAATTATTTTAGTTACCAACAATAACTTTTAGTATATAAATTGCTTAATATAATAACTATCATCAAAATTTGTCAACAATAACTTTTAGTTTATAAATTAATATATAAATTGGTTAATATAATAATTATCATCAAAATTTGTCAACAACAATTTTTAGTTTATAAATTAATATATAAATTGGTTAATATAATAACTATTATCAAAATTCGTCATTATTTCTGAATTTAACTTGATTAATGCTAAAATCTAATCATTATTTAAGTAAATCTGAATTTAACCTCATTGATGCTCAAATCTAGTTTCAACACTATAGAAGTTAAATATTTAATTACTCTAATAAAGTTCAAATCTAGTTTCAACATTATAGAAGTTAACTATTTAATTACTCTAATAATAGTAATAGTAAAGATAATAATAATACCTATATTATACTTCCAAAGCTTGACAGAGCCAGGAGTGTTCCATTCTCCTTCGTGGATCTCAACAGCATGCAGCTTTTCACTGTGCACGTTGCTTGGAATTTGCTGGTTTTGGCTCTTCAGAAAGTTGAAGAACTTCTCAGCACTCGATTTCAGTTCCACCCTTTCTTCAAGGACACACATTTCAGCCACACCCATATCTTTCAGATCGACAACACACAATTCTTCACTACTACTTCCTACTTCTTCTTATGTTCCCTGTATGTAGAATATATACATATTTATAGAGATAGAAAAGTTAAATGAATGAGATGTTATATATTATTCTATTTTATTAATTAATTTGTATGTGCAGATAATCTCTTGTGTACTATCACACCAATACAAGTTGAAACAACGTGTCACCACTTTCCAACCAGAATCACGTCACATCAAATTTTAAATTCTCAATATATATATATATTCTTATTCATCTCATGCTTTGTTCTTTTTTTTTTTTAATTTAACGGTAAATGAATTATGTACTGAAACTATTAAATGAAGAAAAATGTTAAACAATTTTCTGCACTAGTGCAGAATCGCTTTTTTACATCGTCTTATATGTTTCGGTTATTGTGAAATCGAGGCCTATAAGGACGCGGTAGCCTTTTTGAAAATTTTTGAATTTTTTTGCCCCGGGTCCCAAACTAACCGAAGCCTATAAGGACTTTTATGCTTCCGTTATCACTCAACCGAGGCCTATAACGTGTCAGAGTTCCCCAATTTTTCAAAATTGCAACTGACAGCAGACGCTTTGGCCTCGGGTGGAAGAGGACTGAGGCCTATTCCCCTTTATGCCCCGGTTATTAATTGAACCGAAGCCATATCCCTTATTTAGGGTTCCAAATTCGCAAACCCAATACTATTCATCTGCGTCCCAAACTGAACGTTGTTATTCCTCTCTGCGCGAACAAGACTCTGCCACCGAATAGCACGCAATTAGAACTGAAGCTGCAGCAGAAGGAGAAGTTAGGGTTGAAGATTTGAAGTTTCCAGGGAAAGAAGGTGAACAGGCGGAGGAAGAAGCAGAGAAAGGAGGAGCCGTCAAGCTCAACAAGCTGGGTTCCAGTTCAACGACGGAGCTACACCCGAAATCGAGCATAAGCGCGGTGAACGCTGCTCTTCCTCTCTCCGCGAACAACACTCTGCCACCGAACAGCACGGGGTGTTCTAGTACCCTACACGCACCAGAACCTTACTTGGACACAACACACGTTTAATCAGAAGGTGGGGGAGATTCAGGGAATTACTGAGGAGGCATTCGCGAGACTCAAAGGAAGGTGGTCTTGCTTGCAGAAGAGAACCGAAGTGAAGCTCAAGGACTTGTTGGTGCTTCTCGGTGCTTGTTGTGTTTTGCATAATATCTGCGAGATGAGGAACGAGGAAATTAACCCTGAGTGGAAATTTGAGATCTTTGGTGATGAAATGGTGGCAGAGAATGGCATTCGTTCAAGTGCTGCAGAGCAGGCCAGAGATACTGATTATGGTGTGGTGGAAGGGAAATATTGTGCTGGTGGTGGCGAAGAGAATGAAGAGCCCTCGGTGCTCTTTGCAAAATTGCAATTATGACTGCTATTGATATGACTATATGGCTTCGGTTCAACCACAAACGGGGCAGAAAAGTTTCTTATATGGCCTCGGGTTGACACATGAGGCCAAAAACTACCCCTTTTTGTTTCACCCCTATATGCCTCGGTTCTGGAATCAGGGCAGAATATTGAAAATAACCAGAGCTAAAAGCCCTTACTGCACTAGTGCTGGTTTCACTAATCAAATACTATTTTTTATAATTTTATTTCTCTATTTTATATTTTGAGTTGTCATAACTCCTCATTCTCAATTTGTGGTATGAAATTACGTTAACTAGTTAAAAAGTAAATTAAATTGAGAAAATTTAAAGTAATAGAACGAAATTAGAAAATATATATTACAACTTTTAGATAAAATAAATTATTTGAAAAAAAAAATATTATTAGTTGGAGATCTCACAGATAAAACAAATTTATAGTATATAAGGGAAAACAAATCTTATCTTATAAGTGGATTTTAATATATTGAGTTAAATTTAAAGTAAGGAATGGAAACAGAACAAGAATTTCATCTCCATCCTCACCGGATAACGGATATATATTTGTACTCGTACACAGTACAAAAATAAATTATTATATAAAAAATATCATAACAGTATTTGACGTGATAAAAATAGACAATAAATAAAAATATTAAAACAAATAATCAAATGGAAATAATTTGATAGACAATTAAATGAAATCACACAAAAAAAGTGTAGTTAAAGGTATAATAAAATGAAAAAGACCTTAGGAATTAAGAAAAAATTTCAATTATCAATTCAGTCAAACGATTGAAAGATAATAAAAATTGCTTTAGCGAAACAAAAAAATGAAACAAAAAATAATAATTTATAACAATATATAAAGATGATACACTCTTTTGTGTTCACATTCCATTATTCCAGTTTTACCCTTAATTATTATTTTAAAAATTAATTATTTTATAAATAGTTTATTTAACCTTTATTCTAAAAACCTCTTTCGTCTTTAACGTTTATTTTAAATACTTCTTTTGTTTATATATTTGATTTTTCTAATTTTACATTTAACTACTATTTTAAAAATTAATTATATATTTCTTATTGATATTAACTAAAATTTCTATTAAAAAAAATGCGAACACACAGACACAATAACGCTTGTGTTTTGGCTCATAATATAATAAAGAAGATAATTATTTTATGTTACAGGAAAAATTTATTTTATTGAGCACTTCAATTGACAATGTTAAACATTCTCATGTGAAAACACAAAATACAATAAACAAAAATATTAAAATAAAACTAAAAATATTCAAATGTGAGAAATAACAAATATTTAATAGACATGTAATTGGACAAAGGTTGTTATAAGAGAAAAAAATATCTTGTAAATAAAAGTAAATTTCATGACAAACCAAACAATTAAAAGAAATATAAAATATAGAGTGTGTAATGCAAAAAATAGAAAGTGTGAATATATATATATATATATATATATATATGTGTGTGTGTGTGTATTAAGGTTACTTAATAGAGTATTTTAATAATTTAAACAACAAGGTATTATGCCTAGTATGGGGACGGAGACAGAGGGAATATGTACATCACATCCACATACCCCATACCTATATTTGTTGTTGTTCGACCTATTGTGTCACCTGCTATCGAGAGATTTGTTATTTCTTGGGCCTATCGTGTCTGTACCCACTTATATACTACGAAATTGTCTTATCTTTAGTTGATGTGGGACTTCCACTACACTCTCTTAATACCATGTTAAGAAGTGTACTTTAAGCCTAACCAAACCCCACAAAACTGGATTGTAAGGTGAGGTTTGCACCCACTTATATACTATGAAATTGTCTTATCTCTAGTTGATGTGGGACTTCCAACACACCATCATCACGTCGAGGAATATGCATCTCGTGCGTGAGACTAGATATTAATAGGTGGTCCGATATGAGTCCGAGATAGTGAGTGAAACTTTATGCCTAAGAAACAAAAATCTCGCTAGGATATGCTTTTTAAACAATGGCTCTGATACCATGTTAAGAAGTATACTTTAAGCCTAATTCAACCCACAAAATCGTCTTGTAAAGTGATGTTTGCACCCACTTATATACTATGAAATTGCCTTATCTCTAGTCAATGAGACTTCCAATAGTGTCACCCATTATTAGGCAATTACCGGACCACCTGTTGTCTAGTATCACGCTAGTCATGTATATACCACGCCATGAGGGGAATGTTGGAAATGCCACGTCAACTAGAGATAAGACAACTTTATAATATATAAATGGATGCAAACATACTTTATAAACTAATTTTGTAGGGTTGAGTTACGTTGAAAGTTTATTTTTCAACATTGTTATTATAAAAAGTAATTATATTAGAATTATTAGTAGAGACATGAAGGAAACTATTTAATATTTAAGGATATGAGAATATAAATATTTACTTTTTCAAAAAAGTATTTCTTAAAAATTATGTTTTATCGCGAATAGATTTTAAATAAGATCGAAATTGAGAATTTAATTTTCCATTTTAAAATAAAAGGTCTACTAAAAGATATGTTATTGCTCTGATTAGATCATTTTAAAGTGATAATGATTGAATTGTTCCTTTTAAAAACAATGACACATTATTCCCTTATTTTTAAACAAATTTTATGAATATTCTTTGTAATTTTTACTTATCAAACAAAATTTACTATTTCTCGAAATCATAACAGTCAAGATTCACGAATTCCAGGTATCTGAAAAATTCTCTTTGATATCAACTGCCCTTTAGAAATTACTTCGTCTCTTCTATGTATAAAATAATCACATATAACAGGACAATTGTGAGCAATGTTTTAAAAATCGAACTGGTTAAGTTACTCATGTAAAGTTTAATAGTTGAATAAGTTGAACTGAAAAATTAAACTAATACTAATTCTTATATTAGTTAAAAATATATGTAACACCAAAACATACATTAGAAAGGATTATATACTCATCAAAATCATCTACTTGTGTATCAGAACATAGATAATGACGAACAAAAGAGTGAATTATCAAAATGAACTATAAGAAACTTTAAGTTATACATTTAACCACAATCAGCTAAAGTACTTTATTTATTTTTTGTTAGATACATACACATATATGAATCCACATTGTTAGGATATTCATCAAAGAATACCTATAAACATCTTTCACAAAACTTATATTAAACATTTTTTATTAAAGATTTAATATCCATATCTAAGATATGTAACCTCGATTACATGGATCATAATGAGTTTACAGTATATCATTATTCATTCTTTAAGATATATTTTGATTCACTATCTCCGACATCACATCAACATGCGATCTAATGATACGATAAACTCATCTATTTCTCACCATTAGATTACTCTACGTGACTTAGATCATTACTAAAGCAAGATAATCTCTCTTACTACATAAATATTTGCTTAATACACATGAATAGTTATGGTTCACATATCATCCTATATTTGTTACCTTAAAACCACACTTCATACATAAGTGTTTCAATTCACGCATACACAGAGATTTCACTGTAAATTTAACTAAAACAATAATCATCCAAGAACATAATCAAAGACTAAACATATTCTCCTTTATTTGCACCGAGTCAAACTCTAAAACATGTTTTAAACCAAGTACATATTTGCTTAATTGTGACACATAAAAGATATTGTGGATGTCTTATGCAATAAGGCCTATTTTTATGAGAATCTAATAATGTCCCAAAATTTTGGGGAGAATATCTTGATTTTATAGTGCTCCCTACACTAGTGAAGGGTGTAACTCTCGGAAAAACATGTTTTCCTTCAAAAAAATTACTAGGATCTTATTCTTTGATTCACATAAGGAATTTTCATAATCAAAGACATTTTTAGCCTCTAGTGAATCATCTTAATCTTCTCTTTCATTTGTTGTATTAAGTATGGCCCAACTAAGGCACTCTCTCATTGTTGAAACCAACACAAAGGTGTTATTTTTTTTCTTCCACACAATGCTTCATTATGCAAGCTCTCAACAAGTCTTATAAAGATTTGATGGACTGTAGCCACTTGATTTTCCTTCCTACTCAATGTGTCTGAAACCACATTTACTTTTCCTAGATTATACAATAGGTGAAAATTATAATCTTTTAGAAAATACGTCTACCTCCTTTGTCTCATGTTGAGCTCTTTATGATTGAACAAATATTTTAACCTTTTATGATCACAAGCATAAAGAAAAAGGCTCATAGAGGTAATGTCTCCAAATTTTCAAAGCCATGAAAACTTGATGAATATCACCCTAAGGCTTCATGGCTTGGGCTATTGACTAGGCCCATTCTTTTTAATTTCTTTTATTTTTAATTAAATAAATGTGTTCTAATTGGGTTTGTTGTGTTAGATTGCAGCCTATATTTCCAAGGTACCAATTTGTATTGGGCTTACGACCCAATTATTCTCCATACCAACCCATAGTGATTCCGTTCCTGCACTCCAATCAAACTGCAGCATGTGCCAATTTAATTTTTTCCGTGATTGCTGTTTTCATGCTGAAAGAATCTGTCACGTGCTAGTTGGGCCTGCATCAATTCTGGAAGCCACCTGCGGCCCAGTGTTTGATCAGCGTCACAGTCATTTCTTCAAGTTGCAACGTATAATAATGTGTGGAGTGGAGTAGAAATGCGTATATTGGGCCAGCTGCAACCAACACTTGTTTTTCCTACACGCATGACTTTATTGGGCCTGAATCAAATTGCTCCAAGCCTCGTCACTTGGTTATTCTATAGATCAACCAAAGTCCGCATCCAACCCACTTTCATTTCCTTTAACGCGTTGCTCATTTTCCAAAAGTCAACCCTCTGTTAGGGTTCGTTCGAGCTTGTTTCACATGAAGGAATGGCTTAATTAGGGCTAGGGTTTCCTTCAGCAGATCAGCATCACCTATGCAGCCCATTCTCTCATGCGCGCTACAACCTTTCATGCGTTTAGGGTTCAGTTCTTAATATCTCCCTTCATGTGTAGGGTTTACTTCTTTTCTTTGTTTAATCTTCTCGGCTGCCCTTGATCTATAAAAGGTGCAGGCCAACTCGTTGTAAACAGCTTTGATGAATGAGAGAGAGATTTATCCCCTTTCGTCTTAGCTCACCTTCTAGTTGAGGTATTCACCTCCTAGGATCCGAACCAGTGAGAGTTCCCTACTGGAACTCGTGAGAGTGCCGATTTGATAACTTCTGCTGCGTGGATCGGGATCTGTGTAGTGTTCGCGTGCCAATTCGCGCGAGTATTCGCTGAGGCTCGCTCATCAAAACTATTGCTATCTTAAGATCGTGAGTCAGCTAATTCATCTCATCTACTTTAAATTGATATTAAGCAACAATCTTCTTCTCTTGCATCATAACACACCTCAATCCCTGGTAGGAAGCATCATAAAAGACTTCGACATATCAAATTGGATTTCAAATGGTTGACACAAGGGCATTGGTCAGTCTTTATTTGAACTCCTCAAAGATTCACTTTCATTTCTCTATCCAAGCAAAAGGGAAATCATTCCTATAGTACTCTGCGTGATCAATGAAGCTTCCTACATTAGAAATATTGTTGGGACACTCTCTTTCATGTTGAAATGACATGTCCTAAGAATCTAAATTTAAGCATAAAGAACTTACACTTTTACAACTTTGCATAATTATTTTCTTGGAATATTCAATATAATTCTAAGGTGATATGAATGCTCCTCTAAACGATGTGTGTAGATTAAGATATTTAATCTAATACTATATACAATTCTGAACTAACAAATGGAAACTTTCTCTATAAAATAATATATTTGATCCAGAATTTACAACGTTTAAAAAAAAATCAAAATGCTCTCATGATCAGGTATTTTTTTTCTGTCTCTGTCTCTGTCTCTCTCTCTTTTCTTCTCCTGTCTTTCCCACTCACACACACACACACACTTTAGACTCTTGAACTTCTTCTCAACCTTCCTCTTTTCTCTGTTTTTCTCACGCACAGACAACACCTCTTCATCTTGCTCTTTTCAGCGGTTTCAAATGAGAAGATCTGAATATATCGTTTTTGTAAGCAGATCTGAAGATGTTGTCTCTCTTTTTCCGTAAGTGTTATCACCTTTCTCAAGCAAGAAACTAATTTTCTTCTTATATTTTTTCAGATCTAACTTTTTCAAGCGCGATTTTATAGGTTTAAACCCAGAAGTCGATTTTATTTTGAGTTTTCTTAAGCGACCAACTCATTTTCTTCTTATATTTTTTCAGATCTAATTTTTTCATGCATTTTTTTACAGGTAAGAACCCAGAAGTCGATTTTATTTTGATTTTTCTAAAGCGAACAACTCATTTTAAGCTTATATTTTTTCAGATCTAACTTTTTCATGCGTTTTTTTACAGGTTTAAATCGAGAAGTTGTTTTTGTTTTGAGTTTTCTTAAGCCAACAACTCATTCTCTTCTTATATTTTGTCAGATCTAACTTTTTCAAGCGTTTTTTTACAGGTTTAAACCCAGAAGTCCATTTTATTTTGAGTTTTCTCAATCGAACAACTCATTTTCTTCTTATATTTTGTCAGATCTAACTATTTTTTGCTTTCTAACAACTCATTCCTTTCTCAATTCTCAGATCTAACTATTTGTTTCGTTTTTGTACAGGACTAATATGGTTCACTGTGACATATGGTTTTATTACCCAGATTTCATTTTCATTTTTACCTTTCTCAAGCGAACAATTCATATTCTTCTTTTATTTTCTCAGATCTAACAATTTTTTTACGATGATTGTATTTTCTAGGTTTGCTACATGTCTAATATGGTTCACTACGACAAATTTAACATCAGGTTTAAAAAGAACTTTTTATCTAACTATTTTTTTGCGTTTATGTACATCTAACTGTTTTTTATATTTTTCTTCTGTTTACAGGCTTCAAATCAAGATTTCAAACTGATTCAAGAGTCTTTTTCGCTGTACAACTTAACTGGTAAGTCATTTGTAGCAAAATCGACCTTTTTCTTTACCAATTTATCTATATTTTTTCACCTTTTACAAGCAAACCGTTCATCTTCTTCACTTTTCTACCCTCAAATCTCTTTGTCATTTTTTTTTCGTTCATGGTCTTTTTTAATAAAGCATTCTATCAGCAAATCTCTTTATTGTTACCTGATTTACGTTTTTATTTGGACATTTTTCAAAGAGTTCATCATACACTATATTTTTTCAAAGTTCTACACGAAAAAGAGTTAATTTAACTATTTTTGGCGTTTATCTACTTTGATAAAACTGTTTCTTATATTTTTCTTCTGGATACAGGCTTAAAATAAAAATTTCAAAGTCATGCACGAGTCTTTTTGTTAAACAACTTAACTGGTATGTAATTTGTATGAAAATCTACCTTTTTCTTCACCAATTTATCTGTATTTTTTCACCTTTTACAAGCAAACCGTTCATCTTCTTCATTTTTCTACCTTAAACTCTGTTTGTTTCATTTTTTTCGTTAATGGTATTTTTTAATAATTCATTATATCACCCTTTACTCCATCAAAACCTTTTCGTTTTTATTTGGACATTTTTCAAAGAGTTCTTGACATTTTTCAAATCACCCTTTACTCCATCAAAACCTTTTCGTTTACAAAACGTTTTGTATTCCAACCCCTTCAAATTCTACTTCTAATTTTCTCCAAATCAACTTGTCAATCAGTATTCAAACGCATTAAATTTTGCACTGTTCGAGATAATGATGAATAAACTGATCCATCATCTGCCACACATTATAATTATTAAACTTTATTATATTCCAATATTAAATATACCATCCTCAAAAAAATCAACATTACTAAATTACATTAATTAATTCTTCTTTTACTTTTACGACGTTTCATAATTCTTTATTTTTTATTTAACGTTTTATTTTTTAATTCGTATTTATTAACCTGTACTTTTACCACTTCAGACTGTCCAGTATGTACGGATACTTCCAACAGCTATGTCTTCTCCTATTCTTTATATATATATATATATATTCCCTATGTTTACCAATTCAAAGTCAGACATCTGATTTTTCTACTGTTAACCATTTTGTTCTCTTACAATTTTACTTCATCACCAACCTATTCTGCTGCAATGGAACCCATGCCCACACCACAATCCATACTTTCTTCAGACATGGTTGACGAATTCATTTCTATGTTTTTGAAATACCAGGTATATTTTTTGATTCAAACTCCTTTATTTTTGTTATTTATATTTATTTATTTCTTTATTCTTAACTTGCTAATCTTTTAAGGACTTTGGACACGTCGACCGAGTCTTCATAATACGCTATTGGAAGGACCTTGGTGCTAAATGGACCGTTGTTGATTACCAAAGTAATGTTCACCATGTTACTTACAACATGGATATTCACACTCCAATGATTACCCAAGGCTAGAACCAACTAAGATCTTTCTATAGAGATCAGTCTGACAAGTTGCTTGTGTTAAAATACGTCGGAAATTCATCTTTCGTAATCCACGTCTCTACACGTTCTGCAGACACACGAATCAAGACCAAGTTCCTCAATAATGTTGCCATACGTCGTCCTCTCTCTATGTCGAACTTAATCCATTTTACTGTTGAACTATCCACATACTACTGTCAAGCAAGCCACCTGGTTAGTTTTGATTTTTTAATATTATTTAAAATTTGCATTCCTTTCTAATAATTAACATCTTTTCACATTATTTTTTCAATATTTGAAAAAAGAATTTGCGACTTATTTTGAAAAGAGTGGACTTTCTTCTGTTGTTTTACATGGACCAAGGGGCGAAGTCGAGTGTAAATTATTAATAAGACCTAGGTCTGTTAAGATAGGATCTGGCTGGAAAGACTTTTGTGCTCTTCATCAACTCTCTGCAGAGGATCACCCTGAATTGTTTTTTGAAGTTGAAAGTGAAAGAACAAGCAGAGATATCAAAGTTCTTTATCCATTTTTTTGGTATTAAAGTTGAAAATTTTGTATGTAATTTTGTTTGAACTTCTTATATATATCAATATATAAGAAGATTTAAATTGGACTCTTATTTTGTATGCAGTTATTATATATCTCAATATATAAGTTATATTTTTTTCTCTTTTATTATATGTATTTTCTTATTTTGTATTATATTTTGTTCGACTTCATTTTAGTCAATATAATTTATTCTTAATTAGAAATTTAATTAATTAACATTAATTACCATTCCATATAAATTTAAAATTTAAACGTTAGTGAAATACAATAACTATTAGTTATTAATTATTATTATTAGAATCATATAAGTTATAAATCAATTATAATTTTTTTCACCATTTTCATACTCAGAAGAATTTTAGAACAAATTTAATGGAAAAATAAATTTAAAATGACCGTTTACAAAACGTTTTGTATTCCATCACCTTCAAAAAGTGGTTGGAATTATCTTCAAATCAACGTGTCAATCAGTTTTCAAATGTATTAAATTTTGCACTGCTCGAGATAATGATGACTAAACTGCTCTATCATCTGCTACACGTTATAATTATTAAACTTTTTCATATTCCAATATTAAATACTAAATCGTGAGCCAAGAAACGTTTCATTTCTTTAAATTTCTTTTCATTATGTTTTTCACTTCTCAAGGTAAAATTAATTGCACTGTCCAGAGTTAGCAACACTTCTCAAGACGATAATCATGATTGCTCTACGTAATCAACACTAAAACGCTTTGATTATCGCTACATCTCTTCACATTCAAACAACACTGCTACGTCTACAATTTACAAGTTATCTTCTTTCAAGGATACTCATCTGTGTTCATTTGTTTAGATCAGATTTGCAGAAGTGCTTCTCCATTACACTAAGGTATGCATGTATAATTATTACACTTTTATGACCTATGCTTTTGTTCATCATCTTCTATGTTTCATCATCATCATCATCTTTTTTCTTTATCATCTTCCCCGTTTCATCATCACCATCTTCTTTTCCATTACACAAACATTTATAAACGTCTCTATCATCTACCACACTTTATAATTATTATTGTTTTTCATATTCCAATATTAAATAGCAAATCGCGAACAAAGAAACAATTCATTTTTTTTTAAAAATTTTCATTATGTTTTTCACTTCTCAAGATCAAATTGATTGCACTTTCCAAAGTTATCAACACTTCTCAAGAACATAATCATGATTGCTCTACGTTTTATTATTATCACTTGAACGCTTTGATTACCAATACCTCTCTTCACAGTCCAAAAACGCAACTTCCTCTACAATTTTCAACTTATCTTCTTTTTCTCATACTCATCTGGGTTAATCTGTGTATATCAGATACAAAAGTGCTTTCCATTACACAAAGGTATGCATGTTTAACTTTTATATTTTTATAAACAACACGCTTTTATGTTTCATCATCTTTTTTGTTTCATCATCTTCTATGTTTCATCATCTTCTCTGTTTCATCATCATCATCATTTTCCTTTTTTATCATATTCTCCGTTTCATCATCACCAACTTCTCCATTACATAAAGGTATTCATGTTAAACTTTTTCTTTTTTATGAACCACACTTCTCTACACAGTCCACATCAAAAAATCTGTTTCATGATATTCTCTTTTTCATCATCATCATAACCATCATCTCCCCATTTCATCATGTTCTCTGTTTTTCAATGTTTTTTAAATATTTTATACCATCTACTTAGATGACGACGACACAATGCATACTGGGTGATCAATCCATACTTGCGAGCAAGTAGAAGGGTAGATTCTTTACTATGTTCATCGAAGAACAGGTTTTTTTGAATTCATCAGTTATAAATTATTCACCATTATTCTTCTCTGTTGAATTTAAATAATATTTTTTTGATGACCTTTCTTTTTTGTCAAGGATTTTGGTGAGGTCAACCGATTGTTTGTCATTACATTAGGTCGTGAACTGGGTCCAGTTTGGACAATTTCTGATAACAAGGGTAATATGCACCATGTTACCTTCAACATGGATATTTATAATCCGAGGATTACTGATGGCTGGTGTGATATAAGAAAATTCTATGATTTAAAACCACCGAGACTATGTTACTTAAGGCATACTGGAAAGTCTTTTTTTGAAATACACCTTTATGATCATTGTTCAGAATCAACTTTGCAAAAATTTCGAAGTCATGTTCGATCAAATCTTGCACTCACAATGTCAAAATTAATTCACTTTGAGTTCCGCCTTTCTAAATACAACTGCAAATCAAGTTCTTTGGTGACCTTACTTACCTTTTTTTTATAATCTGTATACCATTATTTATGTCTTCTCTTTATTCTTTTTTATTTCAAATTATTTAATTTTTTTTATTTTCGCAGGATTTGAATTTAGACCTATGTAAGTATTTTCGCAATAGTAATTTCTCAGAAATTGTGCTTTGCGGTCCAAAAGCAGAAGTGCAATGCAAGTTGTTAATTAAAGCTAAATCGGTGAAGATAGGCAGTGGATGGAAAAAGTTTTGTCAACTACATGGAATAGAGGAAAGAGATATAATACTTCTTGAGGTTGACGGTGAAAAAGCAAACAAGGATGTGAATGTGCTGCTTAATATATATGACTCTTATCATGGCCACTGAAATCATCCATGAACAATATTATTTTAACGGATTACTTCTTTTGTAGGGCCACTGTAATATTTTGTATGAATTATTATAGACCTTTATTATATATATATATATATATATATATATATATATATATATATATATATATATATATATATATTTTTGGTAAATACAACTTTTTAAATCTGATATAATTGTAACCGCTACATATCTTCTTCCATATACGAATATCTTTGCCATTTAATTCATGTCAAACCACCAAATGTCATATCATTCATTTTGCCTTTTTGAAATAAATTTTATATTTCAAAAGATATCACCAGAATTTATTTCATATACATCTCATTTATTAAAATTTCAACCAAAACTTAATATGATTTTATAAAAGTAGATTGATATGACTTCTGCACTGCTCGAGTACCTTTATTAATTCTTTCCACATTTTTTTCTGCTGTACCAATCCCTTATATGATTACCTTTTTTATTATACGAATATAATTTTTTAGAAAATTTGATATTAGATATTTTTAAATCAATTCATCCAACAAATTTGTCTTCTCCAGGAAGTTTCTCGTAGTATTGTATGTCATCTAATTTGTAACTATTTTTTTCTCATCAAGTATATTGTGTACTACACTTTTTTGTTCACTTTTTGTAGAATTTAATTAATTACTATTCAGCCAAATAACTTTTCTCTTCTCTCTGGGAAGTCTGGATTCATACAAACCATCTTCCACCAAAGGTATGTACTTGATTTGTTTTTGTTAACAAATATAGTAATACAAGAAGCGTAGCAGTTGATATGTTCTTTTGTACAGATGTAGGGTTTGTCCATTTGTTAAAAAATTCTGAAAAAACATATTTGCACATTGCTTCTTTCTTAAAATTATTTCTTTATACAGCCATACTTTTTTGCAGATCTTCATTGTTTCCATATTAGTGATTCAATTAATGGTTCACTGCTCAATACATCATGCCAAGAAGTAATGTTTTCATTTAAAAGCTGTTCATGGTTCATCTTCATCAGAATGCTTTTTTTCTTTTATTTTCCTTTTATATGAAACCTGTGAATAAATCAATTGCAACAGATTACTGGTTTTTGACATCAATAGCTATTTTTCGCAGTTTTCACCAAAATTTGATAGTATGATTTCTGTAAAAGTAGGTCAAAAGTTTTTTTTTCTATTAACATCTCATGTCTATTACTCCATCTTTGCAGATTAGTTAATGCTTTTGTACTTCTTGTTTTCTTTAACCATTTCAAAGTTTTTAATCCAATAACATATGAACCTTTACTTTTTCAAAATTTGCCAAATCCATGTTATCTTTATTCCTTAGCATTCTTTTACTATCCTTGACCAAACAGATATATATTACTCTATACCTGCTTTGAACCTTTTATTTATTTGTATTTGTTTTATTTTTCTGAATTAAATCTTTTAACATTAATTATTATCTCCTTTATCTGAGTTTAAATATGTCACCAATCTAATACTCACTTTTTTACTTCTCATTTCTTCAATATCTTTGTGTTGAGATCAACATGTCTCTCTCTGAAGTTCAAAAGCAAAGTCAAAATGTAAGCAAAGTTACTCCAGAAAAGGAGAACTGAAATATCATCGTTAGGGTGATACGTTCATGGTTCGTTCCAGATTTCAGTAAACAGAGGTGTCCTTTTTCCATGGAGTTGGTTATTCAAGAAAAAGAGGTTATTATTCTTCTAATTCTTTACCATCATTTTTATGAACAAAATATGTGTATCATAAACATCTTTATATTTATTATATTGAGCTATTTCAAGATTCTAAAATACATGCTTCCATCAAACGTACTCTAATTTACAAATTTCATACTGAAATTTCTGAAGGTCATGTTTATGGCATCCAAAATTTCAGTGTTGCTCCCAATTCTGGAATATATAGAACTACCCACCACCCTTATAAGATTAATTTCTAGTTTGGTACCAAAGTTAGTTTGCTTCATGGTAACTTGGTTCCTAATCTGAAACCACAATACACACCTTTGTTCTTATTGACAACCACTGGATTTGATACTGATTATTTAGTTGGTAAGTTAATATTTTTAGTTTTTCTACCATTCATATTTTTTAGTTCTCAACAATTATTTTGACCTTATATGTTATGACTTCTATTATTTTTTATTTAGATATATTGGGGTTACTGGTCGGAGTGGGTACTGAAAGAGAATTGCAAGTTGATGGAAAGACAACAAAATTAAATGTCATTGCAATAGAAGCTGATGGGTATTTTATTTCTATGCTATACTACATACCTTTTTATTTCTGTTTAAATAATGATTTCACATAACATTTATTGAATGTTTAGGTTTCGAATAGAATGTACTTTGTTTGGTATTTATGTGGATGAACGGAATGTATTTCTTTCAAGTGGAGAAGTACAAAATTCTGCTATAAGTATAGAATTTGCGAAAGTCAAAACTTTTCAAGGTAAACTTCTGTGACTACTTTTATACATTTGTTATAATACAATTTTTTCCATGAAACTTTTCAAGGTAAACTTCTGTGACTACTTCTGCTATAAGGAATTTATGACCCTTTAATCCTTGAATGCATGTAAAGAAGATAAGGAAAGAAATAGGAGACAATGAATTTTATACTGGTTCAATTCTACATGAATCTACGTCTAGTCTTCTTCTAGCAACCTGAGCTAGAAGGTTTCCACTATATCAAAGATTTTTATAAGAATTACAAGTACACCTCAATAATTCTAAACCCTAAGATATGAAGATCTTGACAACCCTATCAAGAATTACTTCCTAATGCAATCCTACACACAATTGCATCAAGAACATCATCACCTACACAGTGATATAGAAATGCAAATCAATAATAGAAGCTAAGGAACAAATACACTTGTAAATCAAGCCGAATTTATGAAACATCTCTAAGGAATATTACTTAAATAAATAAATAAATAAGAAAAAGAAATTAAATCTTCATGATATTATTATTCCCAAACGCGGGAAAATTTTAAAATAATTAACATGTGCCAAAAATTGTAAGAAAGTAGTCATAAAGACGTTACAATTTCCAAAAATCCATAATCATAAAATAAAAAAATAATCAAATATGCCTAGCTCTAATCCCAGCTAGCCCTTACTCCTTTGCTTGAGCATCCTCAGCATCACCTGTATCCACATCTGCTCCCGTGTAACAAATCACACGATCATCGCCATACACAAACAGAAAGGGTGAGCTGAGAAAATAAAAATAACATATATGCATATATA
>Ga0214542_1002174_pt1 | contig 40589 bp, 29 predicted proteins | sample CNSS1metaG_FD_160096 | JGI IMG/M metagenome (GOLD analysis project Ga0214542, IMG submission 160096) | Root nodule microbial communities from cowpea collected in UCLA plant growth center, Los Angeles, California, USA - CNSS1 | ecosystem: Host-associated > Plants > Roots > Nodule | place: USA... | reverse complement strand
TTTGAATTTTTAATTAATTTGATTGTCAAGTTATATATATATATATATATATATATATATATATATGTTAATACTTTAATCTTTAACTATAATCTTTATAGTAAATTACTCAAGTAACCGTCTTATAAATAATTTTTTCTAAATTAGCATGAAAAAAATGTATAGTTTTTTATTTATATTTTGTTGAATAACATGATAGAAAATTTGTAATATTAGTCATGCTTTCTTTGATTAATGGATACTTTCTTGGAAATAATTCTCCATATATTGGTGGTGAGCATGATCAAAATATTGGTTCTTGATTTTACTATGATTGTTATCTCATGGGTTACTTAAAAAATTTATTTAAATATTTGAATACTAAAAAAATAAATAAATATTTTTTTTAGGTGGGTTGGTGAGCCAACCCACTTAACCCACCAACTCGTGGTGGGTTGAGCCGGGTTACAAAATTTCTGGCTCACCAGAAAGTGAGCCGGGTTGGGTTCACTCATTTTCAACCCGGCTCGTGGTGAGCCAACCCGTGTGAGCCGGGTTGGCTCACTTTGACATGTCTACTTATAAACAGAGGGTCATCAGTTCCCTTAAACTATCAGTTACCTGAAGAAGTATAGTATGAAAATGAGGTGAAAGCATTAATTTTATTATCATCTCTTCCGGAAAGTTGGAATGCAATTATTACTGCAGTTAGTAATTCTGCAAGTAATAGCAAGTTGAAGTTTGATAACATTTGTGACTTGATCTTAAGCGAAGATGTTCACAGGAAAAGTTCATGGGAATCTTCCAATTCTAGTTCTGGTTCAACATTGAGTATTGAAACTAGAGGAAGAAGTAGCCAGAAAGGTCGTAATCAAGGCCGAGGTAGATCAAAGTCTAAACGGAGATCATAACCAAAATTCTAGAATGATATCACTTGTTGGAATTGTCAAAAAAGGGGTCACTTTACAAATCAATGTAGGGATCCAAGGAAGAACAACAACAAGAAACAAGATGATGATCAATCAACAAATGCAATAATTGATGAAATTCAAGATGCACTATTATGTAGTTTAGATAGTTTTATTGACTCATGGATTATGGACTCAGGTGCGTCATTTCATACTACACCTTTCTTAGAACTATTATCTAACTATGTTCCAGGAAAGTTTGGGAAGGTCTACCTTACAAATGGAAAATCTCTTGATATTATAAGAATAGGTGATATCAATATTAGAACCTCTAATGAAAATGTGTGGACTTTGAATAATGTCAGACATATCCCAACCTTAAAGAGAAACTTAATATCTATAGGGCAGTTGGATGATGAGGGACATTACACCACCTTTAGAGATAGACATTGGAAGGTAATGAAAGGTAATTTTGTTGTTGTTCGTGGAAAGAAGCAAGAATCTTTTTACATGATTGCAGATGAGGATATGAGTGAGAAAGGAATGAAGCTCATGGTCTTAAAAGGTAAAATACCTACCTTGAAGCATGTTGACGTTGGACCTTGCAAACATTGTATCTTTGGAAAGCAAAATAATTATAGCACCACAAAGGTACTATCCTTCATTGCATTACTTGTTGTTGACTAATGCTGGTGACCTAGAGCATTTTGTTGAGGCTATGCAAAGAGATGAATCTATTAAGTGGGAGCTAGCAATGGAAGATGAGATAAAGTCTCTTTAGAATAATAAGACATGGTTTTTAATCAAGCTACCAGAAGGAAATAAGGTTTTGCAAAATAGGTGGGTCTATCTGTTAAAAGAAGAACCAGATGGCAACAAACGATATAAGGTTAGACTCGTAGTGAAAGGGTTCCAACAGAGACAAGGAATTGACTTCACAGAAATTTTCTCTCATGTTGTCAAGATGACTACCATAATAGTTATCTTGAGTATAGTAGCAGCATAAAATCTTCATCTAGAGTAGTTAGATGTGAAAACTGCATTCCTACATGGAGATCTTAAGGAAGAAATCTTTATGGCACAACCAAAAGGTTTTGAAGTACAAGGCAAAAAGAATCTTGTATGCAAGCTTCATAAATGTTTGTATGGATTGAAACAAGCACCGAGACAATGGTACAAGAAGTTTAATAAGTTTATGAGAAACTCAGGATTTCACAGATGTGAAGAAGATCATTGTTTTTACGTGAAGAAATATGTTAACAACTTTATCATTCTTGCCCTGTATGTTGACGACATGTTGATTGTTGGTGCTAATATGGCAGAAATTGATAGGTTGAAGAAACAATTATCAGAAAATTTTGAAATGAAGGATCTTGGTGCAACCAAGCAAATTCTTGGTATGATAATCTCCAGAGATAGATCTGAAGGTATTCTGAACTTATCTCAGGAAAAATATATAGAGAAATTGTTTAGCAGGTTTAATGTTGAAAATGCTAAAACCAGGAATACACCTTTGGGAACTCACTTAAAGTTCTAAAAAAGGCAATCTTCTCAGACAGAGGAAGAAGAAAGTCACATGTCTAAAGTGTAATATGCTCAGCAGTAGGGAGCTTGATGTATGCTATGGTTGCACCAGACCTGATATAGCACATGCACTGAGAGTTGTGAGCATGTTTCTAAAAGAGCATTGGGAAGGCGTGAAATGGATATTGAGATATTTGAAGGGCACTTCAAAGATGCATTTGTCTTTTAGAAGAAGTAATCTCACTTTACAGGGGTTTTCTGATGCAGATTTGGGAGGTGATTTGGATGGTAGAAAGAGCACAACATGTTACATTTTTACGTTGGGTGGTACAACTATCAGTTAGAAGTCCAAACTTCAAGGAAGAGTCTCCCTCTCAACCACTGAAGTTGAGTATGTAGCTATCTCAGAAGCAGTGAAGGAGATGATATGGTTGAAGAATCTTCTAAAAGAATTAGGAAAAGAGCAAGATGACTCTCCGTTGTTCAGTGACAGTCAAAGTGCCATTTCTCTTGCTAAAAATCCAATTCTTCATTCCAGATGCAAACACATTGAATTGAAGTATCATTTTATCAGAAACTTGGTAAATGATGGAGACTTGTTTTTGTTGAAGATTCCGAGTGTAGATAATCTAGCTGATATGTTGACCAAGACTGTCACAACAACTAAGTTGAGGCTTTGCATTGCCTCAACTGGCCTTCGAGAAAATTGATGATGAAGGCACTACACAAGGTGGTAATGAAAATCAAATCCTAAGTGGGAAAATTGTTAGTATTATGGTGCTTGATTTAGTCTCACATTGCTTAGAATTGTGAGATGTGGTTCTGTATTTTACTATATAAGAGACCCTATGTAAAGCTTGAGATACACCAAAAATAAAAATACTTCCTAGTGTAGTTGTGGACGTAGATACACACATTGTACGCCGAACCATGTTAAATTCTTCGTGTCTATTTTTTTCTCCTTTATTCTTTTCTTTATTGCCTTGTTCCTAACATCCTCCCCTACATCTTTCTCTACTCACACAAAAGTGATCATCGTAAAAGAGATAACAATAACCAAGCACACAAACACGCAATAGGGTAAGCTAATGTAAACAAGGAGTATTCATATAAAAATAAAATCAGTTTACAAGATAACATGCATAAGTATACATATAAACATAGAATTAGTTGATATTAAACTTGGTTATCCAAATACATGCACTTGACATCTGATTGATGGGTGGTGTGTACATGTGATAGTTCCCAAACTTTATAGAGTTTGGCCTCAAGGGATTACCACTCAACCACTCACAAGGTAAGTCCCCTTCGCGTTGAGGACTTGATCAAGTCCAGTGACTACCTCCTTCTTCTCTTCACGACATAACCTACTCTACTCTACTTGAGTGTGAGTAGTTATTAGAGAAATGATACCACAATATTGAATCCTTATGTCAATGTGTACACTAAATACCACCACATAGAATATCTCCTTGAAATTTTAGCAACCATGTCAAATTTCATGCTCACAGTTATACATTCATATAAGACACCAACCATATTCTAAACAATAATCCACCCTTAATACAGTACAACAAATTTCAAATAAAGATGGTTGCTAAACTCTGATACTTTCGCTCAATGAGACTATCCATTCGCTAGGCCAAAAGTGCACAAAAGTTCACTCGTCCAACGACCAGATGGCTCACCCAACGAGTGAATCACTAAAACTCCCAAAGGTAAATTCCTCCAAAACTCGCTCAGCGAGGACGTTATCGACCAATGACTACAAAGGCAATCAACTCTCTAACTTTGGATTTGCTGAGAGAGCTAACTCTCAACCAGTAAGTCTGCATAATTCTACAGAATAAAATTTTGCATACTAAGGTCTTTCTAGTCAAGTTTAAGCAACTCCTTAGTGATTACAAATACTCAAATCATACCAATTTCAATTTCACCACAACATCAATACAAATTGGGTCTAAAAGCAATATCAACTTCACAAATGCTTCCTAACAATCAACATCATAATCAACACCCAATTTCACTCATCATGATACATGCAACAACTAAATTTTCAAAACCTATCTCATAAAATCATCTAATATATCAATATCAATATTTACACAACACAAACATTGTATAATTAGCTTTCCTTACCTAAAATATTCCTTAGAAGCTAAAAAGGTATTAGATTCCCTGTAAGATATCAGAATGTGCATACTCAATTAAAAAACAACACAAACATGATCAAGACATACCATTAGTACCATTACTCAATTGAAGAAATTGATTGGACAGATGTGGAGAACTCGCCACAGGGATCACTCTAGCAGTCTTCAATCTTCAAATAGATGAACGTAGGATGAGAAACTTTACAGAGAAGGAAGAAATTTCTTAAAAAAGTGTTTTTAGAGAGATGAAGTGTTTTCTAAGTAATGAGATCCTTTAATGAAAATTCTATTTATATGTAAGCTTTTTATTATTAAAATAAGAGAATATAATTATTTAAAACCAATGTCATTCTTAAAACATAATTTTCTAGGTCCTCACATTCTTTCTAACAACAAAAATGTTCAACCTCGAAATTTGATTTAGTAGAAAACAAATGGGGATATGACTGTTTCATATCCTCCTCTAATTCCCATGTAGAGGCACTTGTTCTCCTATCCCAAACAACCTTGACAAGATTGATGGATTTCCCTCTAAGCTACTTTGTTTGGCAATCCTCTAAAGTAATAGGTTGCACCTTCATTGAGAGATCCTCTTTGACTTGCAAATCCTCTACCTCAAGCACGTGAGAAGGGTCAAACACATACTTCCTTAGCACGTGAGAAGGGTCAGACACATACTTTATTAAGTTTATTTGGCGTTTCAAACCCATTTTAGTATAATATTTTAGTTTGTTTACACCATTTGACATATGTTCAGTTCAATGTTAGCTTAGAAATGTGTTTGAAACGTCAAATAAACTTAAAAAAAATTTGTTTAAAAGGTCTAAATCCATGCATTTATAAAGATAAGGGACTAAATTGATTCAAGGTTTCCAAGAGGGACTAATTTCAATTTGCACTAAAAGATGAAGGACCAAAAACATATTTAACCCTAATATGTATATGACACTAAAATAAAATAATTTTAAAGTTTATTTATAAACATAATTAATTAAGAGTTTTTTGTTTTTTTTTACAATAGTAATAAAAATAAATGAAAAATAATATTAAAATAAGAAATTAAATTAATAGGAGAATAAATATTGTTATTTTATATACAGTCTTACAACATATAGGACTGTAAAAATATGACATTTATACAACCAAACTAAATCAACAAAGTTCTATACAAGGATTAACCACTACTAAAGCTCCTAGAGACCTTCCACTACTCTAACTGATGACTCCTCAAAGATGCCTCTAAACCTACATTTTCATCTGCTGAGACCGGTAAGGGATCATTGCAAAAGAAAAAGACAAAACAAACACAAGAAACACAAAGCACACAAAAGGGTAAGCTAGTGTACAAAAGATTTATCGCTAAACAATTAAATCACATCAAATATAAACTAAGTTTGGATAAAAAAAATATAAAGAATATACATATGCACATAACCATGATACTAAACTTAAAATTATCTAGATACATACCTTAACATTGGAATTCACAAGAGATCAGTGTCAGATCTTGAATTCATCAATAATTGAATCAGAACTAAAATTTTCACTTATTCTTTTTTCAATGTAAATAACCATATTGTTTGTTGGCAAGAAATTCATCTTTCATTTTATTTCAAAATCTTGTTTTAATAATCTTCATTGCAAAAAAGATCTTTCTGTTTAGATGTAGAAACAATAAGAGCTAAAATAAGACGAATTAAACAGTAAATAAGTAAAATGTCCTTGACTTTTCTATTCTTGTCAAATATTGATATAATTCAATAATGGTTAATAAATTCTTTAAATCTATAGTTGAAATTTAAAACTAATAATCTCTTCATTAATATAACTATTTTTAGGGTTTAGGGTTTTCATCAATTTTCATCAATTTCCAATATACACTACATATAATTTAAAAAGTTGAAAAAAATTGAAAAATTCTATATATATATATATATATATATATATATATATATATATATTTTTATAATTTTTAAAAAAAATAGAAAAATTATATATATATATATATATATATATATATATATATATATATAATTTTAAAATTTTTAAAAAAAATTTGGGGTCCATGACTCCCTCTCGTTCCTTATATGATATGCCTTTGCTAGAGATGTGCACTTGTAGCAGTATTTATGCTCTGCATACATAGACAAAGGAGTTATCACCTTACCAGTCACAAGGTTAATCCGTTTCGCGCCTAGGATCAAACAAGTCCAGTGATTGACACCTCCTATGAATTTTGTCACATAACCCAATCCACTCTACATAAGTGTGAATTATTATTGGAGTTTAGGATACTCCCTTACTAAATCTCATACGTTAATGCATACACTAATAACAATTCAAAGTCATAAACATAAATAAGGTCCATCACACAAATCTATCTCAAACAACCAAAGAAAAACAGGGCCAAACCTCTCGCAAATAGGTGGCACTTCTAGGCACTTAACATCTTGGAGCTAAAATGCTCCAGACTTGTAGTACAAAGGTGGTGCTCAACAAAGTCTATTGTGGCTCAATGCCAAGACATTTGCAAATAAGGGTGCTCAAGAATACAAATGGGTGCAATAGGGAGCGAAAATACTCTCAAACCTACACAATGGAGCTGGCGCTCAATGTTAGTTAGTCACCGTTCAGCGTTATATCATATATAAGCAATTGTATTTTGTATTGAGAGAACTTGAACCTGTGCAATTGATTAAATTTGTACTCTTTTCTCAGTGCATTGGTTTAAGAAAGTTTTAAACATGGAAACTTGTACCAATTTGTTCAATTCCTTAGATTATAAACTCTCTCAATCACAAAAAATCAAGTCCAAACCAGCAAAATTCATTAATCAAACATCCAAATCATACAAGTCAAATCAGTCATGCTCACCACAAATCAAATTCATAAAAAATAGTTAAAGGTCATTCTCAACATGAAATTAATCAAACAGGGGAACTGACTGCTCCAAATTGAAGAGCTCGCCGCAAGGATCAATCTTACGGTATCGATTCTTCAATTAGACGAGTAAATAGGAAGACTTCTTAGAGAGAAGTTAGAGAACTGTTACGAAATTGGCAAGTATACCAAATCACACAAGTAATATCGTGGACATGTTCAGATATCGTCTCCCAAAGGAACTAATGTGATTTAAATTAATTGGTTAGTTACGGATAAAGAATGAGAATAAATAAATATTTTTTGAGTTTAAATAAAAGATAAATTTGAAATTAAATGTAAAGAATAACAAAAATTCACATAATAGAAACAAATAGCTTGATTGAGGAAAATATAAGCTGAAAACTTCACCGGGATTAGGTTTACCGATTCCATTCAAAGTAAAAGAAATAAACAATATATTTCTAATTCCGTCTCTCACACTCACATCATTATTAACTTGCATCGATTTTGTCGTAGACAAGCCTAAACTAAAATAATAAAAACTCTATGTCTAACAATTTTTAATATTATGTTTGCATTAATGACCAATATGTTGATGCTTAAGAATGAACAATGACCATATCCATGTCTAGTATGTGAAATCAATAATTCTTTTATCCTACTCAGATTTCCCAAACTATCTTTCGGATCAGCTGGTACTCCCATATATGCCCCATATCTAGAACATGCAATTAAAGATTGTAATCTAGGTTTCCAAACTATCTTTCAGATCAATATGGACTCCCACATGTGCAAAATTCATAGACTATATAGTTAAACCAAGAATAAAACATAAAAGATTATGGACAAGGATTATATTGAATGAAGAATTCAAAGAGAATTAAGAATACATTACACCCAATCCCTATGAATGAGGAAATTAGCTACTTCTAGACACAATGAACACAAGACTAATGTTGAAATTGAATGCCTCCAACTTTCAAAATGCCTTTCTACCTTCAAATATAGAGATATCAAGCTTCTTTCTCTCCAAGTATGTCTCTCCCCCAAAAGGGAAGGTTCCCCAAAGGGGATGTTCTTCCCCACAATGGGATGTTATCTTTCAACTCTATTAGTCCCCTTATTTATAGATTTTTCGAATTGGAATGGGCATGCTATAAGACCTAGGAATATAATTATAATTCTAAGGGATAATTGGATGCATAAATATTAATTGAATTGATATGTAAGGTAATAAACAAAAGTGGGAAGTAGCACAATTGGTTAGATCTTTGTTAAAAGTAAGAGACTGGTGATCATGGGTTCGATTCTTTATGTGTGCATTTGGAACAAATATTTTTTATATTATTTTAATAATGATGCATTGAATGTGTGGATGCATTGTAATGTTACTATGCGTGTGAAATGACAAGAAAGTTGCAATGGTTAATATTGTTTGGAGAGTTGCTTGAATATTGGGGTTGTATGTTCAAATCTTGTTTAGAGCTAAAAGGGAAAGCTATTTAAGAGGAGAGTTAGTGAAGAATAGTTAAGACCAAAATAAAGCTATTTTATTTTATTTTTTAATTTGGGCAACTGAATAGTAAGAAAGTTAAGTTAGAATTTTTTTTTAAAAAGAAAGTATAAGGGAGAGTAAGGGGAATGTAAGTTTTAGGAGAAAAGGAAATGAGGGGCTACAAAAGTTTTGTGAGGCAATGTTGGATTGAGAGCAAATGAGGGTAGAGCAAGCAAAGGTGATCTTAATTCAAGAATTCCAAGTAAGGGGAGCTACACCTTGTATCTATGGTTATTTGTTTATATGATAATGTCTTGTATATGAGATAAGAAGTGTTTATCCTTGTGGTAAAAGAATGTTGGGTTTTTGGTGCAAGGGATGCTAAACCATTTTCTTGATATTACATGATTGTTTATTGAGAAATGATTGTAAGTTGATTTATGGAATGAAGGAATTGTGAAATGCATCCTTGGGTTATGTTTTGGTGTAAGGAGGTGTTAAGTCGTATTCTCATTATTTTTGTGATTATGTATGGAGAAATGGTTGCATTTGAAAATATGGAATTATAAAGGGGTAATTTCATTCTTATGGATCAAGATGATAACAAGTTTCTTGAATGGTTGAATTCATGGTGGTAGTGCTGTTTGGGATTAAATTTAATGATAAGAAAAGAATTTTTTTTTTGTCTACGATTGCTGTCATTTTTTGTGTGGTGAATATTAGATGAGATAGATGGAAAAATTCATTTTTGAGGATGGGGTTAGGATGTTTAATCTAATTACTTTAACTTTTAGTTTGGATGAATCAATGGGGAAATTAAGGATTTTGATCATCATTTTGTTACCGTGTGAATTTATTTGAGGTTAGAGCAATGGTTGTAAATATAACTTGTTTTCCTTTCGAGTGTTAATTATGGTTGAAGTAAGCATTATTTGATAATGGGTTTTTGGTTGTGGTTGTGAAATTGTTATGAAGTGTAAGACGTTGGAGGTAAGTTGATAGGAAATTTTGTTTAAAGTATTTGATGGACTGAACTTATCATTTAGAAAAGTAGAGGTGAAATGTTGTATGGAATAAAATTATTTTGTTGTTCTTGAGCATATGGGAAAATCCATGGTGCAACAAAAATTAGAGATGTTTTCTTGTGATGATGAAATTATGGTTTGTGTTGGAGTACTATGATTTGGTTAAATTTAGGGTCTTGGATAAAGTTAGTTGAGTGAGTATGGTTCATAAAGGTACTGTTAATTTGGGTTCAAGTGTAGTAAGATTTTATGAGTTTATTAATAATCCATCAGTTGTGTCAATGCTTGGGTGAATTTTAGTTCTTGTTTGCCTCTTTCATTTTCGAAGTCAAATCCACAAGTTATGGTAAAATACCATGGTCACTTGTGGAACTCACTATTTTGACTCTTGCACATCCGAAGCCAAATCTACAGGTTGTAGGAAAATCCACTGGTCACTTGTGGAACTCGTTGATTTTACTCTTTTATATTCGAAGCCAAATCCACAGGTTGTGGAAGAATCCACAAGTCACTTGTGGACCTCGTTGGTTTGCATTTTTGTTTTTTAGAGCTAAATCCATAGGTTGTGGAAAACTCCACTTGACACCCGTGGAACTTGTTATTTTGTTGTTGTGGTTTGTTTTAACATGATGGTGTTGCTTGTTTAAAAATGTGGTTGTTTCTTTATTATTTGGTGCAAAATTTTAGGGTAAGTTGTATGTTAAAATCCTTAAATGTAAGGAAATAATGCTTGGGTTATGATATGATAATGATTTATGATTAATCTTATGATGATGTGACATAATATGATGTAATTTCATGATGGGTTGAGGTATGTTGATATTGTGATGAGGTATGATATGTATGGGTGTACATATGTGATGAGACAGTATGAACTCTCTGATAGCTGTAAAGCCATGATGGTTATTTTACCCAGAGGACTTTGTCGAGTCAGGGTAAAGGGATTTTGTAAGACCCGAGAAAATTAAATAGTTAATTAAATAATTATTTAATAAATGTGGGTAATAGAAGCCTTTAAGGCATTTAATGCGGAGTGCTATGATGTGAAAAAGTACTAGCTCAAATGGTTGAGAGTACTTGATTGTGTGAGGGGACTTGGGTTCAGTACTATGTATGCCAATTGTGTGATTATTTTAATCTGTGCATTATTACAAATATGAATTGGTTGAATTGGTTGTGCACTTGACTTGGTAATTAATGGGTTGTGGGTTCAAACCTTGCTAAGAACAAATTTACTTTCTTTTTGCCAAATTTTCCTTGGCATGAATATGAAGGGGTTGGAGGAACCCTAGCAGCCAAGAGAGGCAGCCTAGAGGGCTGGAAACATTCCGTTTATGAGTGTTGAATAACCATTAAACCACATTTTATTTAATTTTTCGTTTTTGGTGAAAGTAAAGGATAATTAGAGAGGTAGTACATTAGAGAGAGAAGGAATTAGCAAGGAGGGAGGTAAGGTGATTGTGTGGGTCAATTGGCAGAGGTTTTCTAATAGCAAATTGTGTTGGGGCTGCAGAGAGATTTAGGAGTGAAGCCATTGTTGGAAGGAAACTAAAGAATAAGAGTGCTTTGGGTTAGAGACACATCAAATTCGAGTTTGTGCAAGGATTCTAGGTAAGGGGAGCTCGTGATTAATGTGTTGTGATTGTATGAATTGAATTGCATGAACCTCCTTGTTGAATTACGTTGTTCTCGCAAAATTCTGGATTTTTGCCCAGAAACCGCCCGGCGGGCATGAATGTGCCGCTAGGCAGCACATCAGTTGTGCCCAAAATTTTGGGTTCTGTCATGAACTGCCTGGCGGTAAGTCGGAACCGCCAGGCGATACGCGTGTCTGATACTGTTTTTGGTTGCGTTTTTGTGTGATTCGTGATGTACGAATTTTCCAATAGACTCCTATATATGTGTGTGTGATTGTAAAATACCATGATATTCCTACTGTTAGGGTAATTTTGAATGATAATCAGATTACAAACTAAGAAATTCAATTGAATATTGGGTTTTTGGGGTATGAAGATGTGTGTGAAAAGTTTATGGTGTGTAAGGTATAATACGATTGGGAGTTGAGTTGATAAATTGTGTGGGGTTTGTTGAGTTCTTATAAAATGGGAATCTGGATCGAATTCTGAACATTTTGAGGTGCGGGTAAGTGCAGAAACATGAGTTTTCTGGTCAGGATTTAATATGCCGCCTGGCGGTAGCCTTGCTGGCCGCCAGGGACAGTGACACAGTTTGTTACGAGAGGAAGAAAGCTTCGGAGAATTGGGAGAAGTTGTGAATTTAATGGATGTACAATGGGAAGATTAATGCATAGGTGTATGGTGAGGAATAAATTTTAAGAATGATACTGGTAAAGGGGTATTAAAGCATAGTTGGAAGTGAAGTGGGAGTAGTAACATGAAATAGAGAATACATTATTCTTATTGTGAGTATAGGTACTGGAAACAATGTGTTATGCAGGAGTACTTTGGAGAAGTGTGTTATTGACGCACTAGTGGCTAAGTTATGTGTCATAGTGTGTATAGACTTAAGCGAAAAAATAAATGGATTAGAGGTAGTGGTACTGTTGCATGGAAATAACCAGTTAATGTCGTGGAGGTGCTGAATTAGGTGATAATGAGGTTAATCTAGAACAAATCCTTGGAGAATGTGATACTACGCTAGCTAAATGCCAAGTCATGATTAGAGTAAGTTAGGAAGTGGATCATAGGTAATGGACCATGTATGGTGTGACAATATTTCACCAAACTGAGGATGAAGAATAAGAGAACATGATTAGCTTGGAGCTATTTTGGTGGTATAAGTCCATATGTTCTATCATGTGCAAGAAAATCAGACAGTGGGTATGCCACTGGTGTAGTGCCTGGCGGCACGGGTGTGTGCGCCAGGCGATAGGATCAGCGTCAGAGGTCCCTGCACCACGTGGCGCCTGGCGGCAAGGTGCAGTCCGCCAGGCGATAGACCCTGCAACAGTTGGTCTGGAGGTGATTGGCGCCCAGCGTCCTGAAGTGAACCGCCAGGCGATCTGGACTGGTTTCGCCTGGCGGCGCTTGGGGTTGCGCCAGGCGATAATTCTACAGACTATGACTTGTGTGTGTTGCGTTTAAGCAATGATGCTATACTTGGATCGGGAGATGTTGTGCCATGAGCGGGTAGGTTCATGGATGGTGGTGAACATGTGATGATATAAGCGGGGAGGTTCATATCCAGTTACTCTCGTGTGGATACGAGCGAGGTAGGTTCGTATGTTTCGTGCTCACACTTGAAATATGCTGCGTGTAGGGAGGTACGTAGCTGGTAGATCACATGTGTTGGACTACGGGCGGGCAAGTCCGTAGAGTAGGACTACGAGCAGGGAGGTTCGTAGAGGCAGGACCACGAGCGGGCAGGTTCGTGTGAGCATCATATTCCTGAGTCCAAGACTAAACATTTGTGTGTTTTGAAGGCGGAAAAGCCTTGGGGTTTAAGGTCTTGACAAAGAACTAATTAGGAAGAATAAGATGGGTGTATTACTTATCTTTTTGTTATTGTATATGCTATTTCTAATATTATCAGCTCACCCTTTCTGTTTGTGATTGGTGATGATCGTGTGATTCGTTACACAAGAGTAGATGATGATACATGTGATGTTGAGGATGCTTAGACGACGGACTGAGGGCTAGCTGGGATTAGAGCTAGGGACTTTTAATTATGTTTTCATTTATGATTATGGATTTTGGAAGTTGTAATGTTTTAATACTACGATTTTATAAATTTTGGCGCGTTGTTAAATATTTTAAATTTCCCGCGTTTGGGAATAATAATATTACGACGTTTGAACTTCATTCTTTTTCTATTTATTTATTTAATTAAGTAATAATCCTTAGGGATGTTAAAGGTTTCGTTCCTTTGTAAGTCTTTGGCATAAGCTTGGAAAGAGTGCTTCACCCAAGGCTTTGTCGAGCGAATGGAGTTGTTGCTAGTAAGTCTATGGAAAGTAGGGGAAATGATTTTTCCAAGAGGCGTTAGTGTGCAGGAAAAGTGTAATGGTTGGCTATGAGACAATGACATACCGTTAATATTATTTGGTGGTAATATTCTGACGAGTTCAAGTTGTGATATTGAGATCATGTATTGGTCATTTTTTTTTTGAATGAGTTGTGTTACATTATAATATGCAACGTGAGTTACATGTTAATATTCCTATTATGTGATGTGATACATGGTTAGCTCACCTTTGCATGTTTGTGGATGTGGTTTCCACCTGCAAGGATCGTATGACTTATGTTGTACAGGAGTATATATGGATGCAAATGCTAGTGGAAAAGCTTAGCTATGAGGAGCTCATGGGAAAGCTTTATGGGAGTTTTTATGAAAAACATTTGGAAGTGTTACTTTTGAATAAGGCAAATGTATTAGTTTGGCTGAGTTTTGAACTTGAAATGACTTATAGTGAGTTTTGGTTTTGACAACTTAAACCAAGTTGGTTTATTTTATTATTGTCTTATTTTGAATAATAAAGTTTTATTCAGATGCACCTTTTGGCAATTGGTTCTCGAAAAATGTTGTGAAGTTTCCTATTTAATAGGTGGTATTAAAGTTTTATATTTTGAAATTTTGGAAATAATAAAATTACATGTGGCATCTCGGAAGGGGTGTTACACATGCAACTTTGTACTTGATTTTGTATTGGAATATCTTGAATATACATCTTTTAATCTTCTGAAGCTCAATATCTTTGAGATATTCTTCAAATATTTTGTCTGGTAATTGAAGTAACCAACTTGATGGACAATTGATTTTGTTGATATTCTTTTAATATTTAGCACTCCACTGATTTTGTTGATAATCTTCCTAAATATATGAGATTTTCACTTATTTACAAAATATAAGCCAAATACTTATCTTTTCAAAATTTATTAAATAAAATCTGAAATATCTAAAAGAAAATGGTAAAATAATAAGAAAAAAAAATAAAAATAAAAACATGATAACGTCAATTATCAAGAACTCTAGAAAAATGTTTTCTAGATATTAATGCGATTTAATATAATAAAACTCATTTATAACAAAATATTTATACTATCACGTCTAGAATATAATTTTTTAGGTTAGAATGCACATCAAAGTAAGCTTGTAAGAAGAGAAAGAAAACAAGACAAAGATTGATTTTAGTTGAACGGGAGTAGGACGATAAGGGATCATGTCGGATATGGATAGTTTTATTTCGCTATTTGTCCTGTTCAGAAAAACTTATTTTGTTAGGTGTTACATTATCTTATGACTATCGGTGAAAAGATATATGTGGACAAATTTTGTGTGTGTTGCGTAAAATAAAAATTGTTGTAGTACCACAACTACCTCGGGATATTTCTAGATAATTTTATATTTTATTTTATTTTAAATTTTAAAAAAGTATTTGAATTCTTTTTCTTTAAAATATAAATTTAATTTTTAAGTACAAATTAAATTAAATTACTCGATGGAATGTTCATACAAGTAAATTATTTTTAAAAAAGAAAATTTAAATAAGTTGTTGTTAAAATATAAATTTTAAAAAATTAATCTTTTACAAATTAACTTTGATATCATAGGTCTAATTTAATATATATATATATATATATATATATATATATATATATATATAAAATAAAATTTTAAATATTTCTTTCATTATTAAGATGTTTTATTTTGGTTACTTGAATTAAAAAAAAAATACTCAAATAAATATATGTGTGTTGGGTACCATGATGTCATATCCATTTTGTCAACAAACAAATTATTAAATACTTTGTATTAATTATCTACATACATTCATAGATTTGTTAAGATATTCATTTAATATCTATTACAAATTTTATTCATTAATTTTCAAAAATATGATTTTTTTTCTCATCCTTAGAAAGAGAGAGGAGAAAGAGGAGAAAAAAAGTTGAAAAATGTAAAAAATGAGGTATGAGAAGTTGTTGTACCAATGAATGAGAGTTATAAAAAAGGTGAATAAAAAAAAGCATAAAGAACTAACCCATAATTAATATATTGTGATTTTATACCATTAAAAAGAAATTTATAAGTATAAGTTCACAAAATTCTTTCTAAATTTAAATAAATAATTTGAATAATATAATTGTAACATTTTAAATTTTTACATATTTAAGTTATTCTAAGATTTATAACTACGTGAATAATCCCATTTCAAACTGTTACTTTAAAATAAATGTCACCCTTCTTAAAGTTGTGCCATAGTTGCTAGATTGGCCCTATCTCCAAAAATCGCTAACTTATAAAATTGTCACCAGGAAAGGCTTTCTATCGTAGTTATTTTGGTTATTTGGCATCGGATTAAAACCCAAGGCATATATGCAGCCAAGGAAAAAAGGATCATCTTTCTGCCTCGGTTCTCAACCAAGGTATATCCCATCATTATTGCCTTAGTTCGGATGACAACTGAGTTGTAAGATGCACTAAAAATTAAAAAAAAGTTGTAGAAATGATATTTCTCTCCTCTTCTCCAGCCTTCCACACCATCTTCACCACACAAACGACGTTGGAATAGTGCTAACGGAGCAAATCGAGAACTGTGACCACAGGCAAATCGAGAACGACGCAATACCTTCGAACCACCATTGACGTAGCTTCGTTCACGTTTCTGCACTCACGAAACGAACCAATTCTTTGCCAAAATCTCGTTGCAATAAGACGGAATGAACCCAATGACCTAGAACGCGCCATGGATTCTTCCACGTAGACGAACCACAACGAACCTGGCCAACATACGTCCACCACGCCAAAAAACTCAACGCTGCAACATCAACCAAGCCATCACGAACCCTAATTGCGAGATTCATTGCATAACAACGCCTCTATGAGATCTCCATAACCACTACAACCAGAGTCATGAACACAACAACGTCATGAACCCATTTAAAATGCAACGCTTTAGGCATCGGGTCCATCAGAACCAAGGCATAAGACTAGTTTCTACCTCGGGTCAATTAGTAACTGAGGCATAAAACATTGCATAAATTATAAAACTGTCACCGCGTGTTTATATGCCTCGTTTCCACTATAATTAAGGCATAAAGCCCGAGTTAGAAAGTCCAAAATGCACTAGTGTATTAAGTAACTACTAGGCTTAATATACACTATGAGCACCACAACCAGATACATAGCAGCATACCAAATAAAGAAAGTATATCACTGCTAACCACACCTTGTATGAATAAACTCGCTTACATAGCAGCAAAGCTGGGTAACTATTTGGTTCCCTCGACTATAGAGAAGATATATACATTAACCGATCATAGATATGAAAGTCCAGAATGTCGTGTACTCTAACTTAGGGAAAAAACCAGTTGAAACACTGTAGAAGAATAATGGGCCTGTAGCCTAGGCTCAACTAGGTCCAAGTAGGCCCAATGAAGTTGGGCCAAAATAAACCTAGTCAAAGTTCAGCCCATGGTTTGAACTAAAGTAAAATGAAATTAATCCCCTATAAATAATAGTGGACCCTAACAATTAAAGGTACGCAATTCATTAGTGCATAATCTGATATTTGACTTTCAGAGGTTTTGCTAACTTGATAGTCAGTGTTTTTTTTGCAGGTAACCCCCCATGCTCCATCAAGTATCTGGTAATGAAGGCATAACGAACTGGATCGTGGAGTAGCCATTCGACAAGCTCAAAAATTGTGGTAAGATGAAACTCGAATCCCATAATAATATAATATTGTCCATGCAGTAACAAAAGCCAACAACTAAAAATAAACAATGTCTTACATCCAAACTTTATTGATAAAATGAAAAATTAATGCTAAAATTAAAATCTAAGATTTTTGCCTATTATTTTTCGGTTTTGCCCAACTCTCATTCTTTATTATTATGCATTTTCACCTTAATCATCATTCGCTCCCATATAATATAAAAACACATTACACTATCATTGCATTTTAAAAAAAAAACATAAAAAAAATGGAAGGATAAACTAACTTAACAAAGTCAAAATATTTTCTTTTAAAACAATAAATAAAACTTTCAATATAATTAAAGTTCAAAGTCCTTTTAAAATAAATAATTTTTATCTCAATAATCATTTCCTTTAATAAATCAATAAAACAAATAAATAAATAAATAAATCACACGAATCACACAACGCCTTACCTCCCAAACTTTGACGAATACATCACCGTCACACATGAACCTTCTTGACTATGATAGAACAAACGTCCTCAAAGAATAATCTTCCTGGTGAAACACATCATTCTCACAAACAATCTCTCCAACTATAATAGAACAAAACGTAAATACATACTAAAAAATAACAAAAACATGCTGATTTTCACAAAATACCTTTTGAACTCATGCATCCTAATAATCATGCAATTTCATAAAACCTCATTCATAACTTTTAGTAACGAATTGAGAATACTGGACAAATCATCTTCATCTCTTTGTTTTTTATTTCTTTTTCTTCCTTAAACATAAAATAAAATATTTTATTTTAAAGCATTATATGTTTTTTTAATGCATTTGTAATCTATTATGAGAGTGACTACTCCTAATCCATTATAAATATTTTTTATCATTTTTCTATTATGATAATAAATAATACGAAAGTAATAAAAAAATTGTAGTAAATAAGATGATTCACTTTCTAGTTATGGTTATCATTTTTTTATTTGTTTAGCTCCATTTTTAATTAGCAGGGTGAAATAAGTGAGTAATGGGAGAGGAGAAAAGAGTGTCCTACTACAATGTACCAGCATTTGGGTTTCTTGTTTTGGAGAGGGATGTCTGGTGTGGTGTGAGTCAGAATGGGTCACCTCTCTCTTTTTGTGTGAAATGTGAAATCATGGATTGAGTGAAAACCACTCTTCCAGCTTTTTTCCAGCTGTCTGCAATCAATGTCTTCCGGTTAATATCAATGTCACCATCCTACCACTTCATTCTTCAAATTCTTTTAAGAGTTTCATCAAGAAGATCAAAATCAGGTTTCTTTCCCAAACTGGAACAATTCTTTTTCCAATTTCTTAAAATGGTGCGGTTTTTTTTTTTTCAATTTTCGGCAGAGGTAAGTTGTGAAAAAATGGCACGACTTCATCTCGAAGAAGTCGTGTCAAATTAAGGCGAATTTGATTAAAATAAACTGAAGTCGTGTTAACATGGAGAGACTTCTGTGTTATGAAGAAGTCGTGCCATATTCAAACGACTTTAATTAACATTTTAAGCAATGTCGTGTCAATATGGAAAAACTTCAATATTAAATTGTTAATGAAGAAGTCGTCCCATATTGGAGAGACTTCAGTGTTGTATTGATAATGAAGAAGTCGTATCATATTGGAACGATTTTAGTTCGAATAAAAATTAAATATTTTTTAGTCATATTAATTAGTTAAATAATAATGCATATAAGTAACTAAAAATTTCATGATGATTTTAGTTTCTTATAATAGGGCATGAAAGTTATCTATGAGAGCCTGTGCCACAAGGAGGTCTTCTTCGATGTCGTTTAGGTATTAATTGAGGGCTCTGAACTGGATCGTCATCATCATTATCTTCGTCTAGGTCTCTGATACTGCTTAACAAAATCGGTCAGACTTTGGTTTTTGAGAAACCGAATTCTGAACTGGAATTTAATTTCTCTTTTTATTTTTTGTTTATATTAAAAAATAATATTTTAAATAAAGAAATATTATATTTTAAGATTATAAAAATAAAGTAAAGATATTTTTGGCTTTTGTTATTTTCTTTCAAAAATTTTAGTTTATTTTGTTATAAGGAACGAAAAAAAGTAAAAAAAATGTTTATGTAAACTATAGTTTTTTATATGAATTTTGTGTAGTTTTAAATTATAATTTTAGAAAGAGTTATATGTGTATTAGATTAACAATATATTTATATTCATGTTGACGTTGTAAAAATAGAATTTTTAAAATGTATACTTTTATTTTGAAATATTAAACAAAAGAAGATGAAAAAATAAATAAATTATGAAAGTTTTTTCAATAAATTTGTTAAAATGAAAAAAAAATTAAAAAACTTCTCTACAACTAACAATAAATAATTTTTTTAATAACAAACTTAGTAGTAACGTAGTTGGAATCAAATCAGATAATGATATTATAAAAATAATTGAATATGAGAAAGTATGTTGAATAGAATTAAAAAATTAAAGAAATAAAAATGATATATACAAGTAAAAATATATATAAGTATATTTAATAAAATTTAATAATATGAAAGAAGTAAAAAAAAACATCAAAATTTTTAAGAAATAAATAAAAATTGTTTTGATTCAAAAAATTTTAAAGAGACATCGCCCATAGTGCGGCATAGTGCGAAACTAGACACCACTATGAGAAGTAAATGGAAAAGAAAGTACTATAATGTTTCATTATATTCAATTAATGTTTTTATGTTTGTAAAATCGAAATGCATTTCATCACCATTTCCAACATGAGTAATAGTAAATCTTAATCATATAAAACATTCATTCATAAAAACATAAAATATATATTTTAACAAAATTTGGTTAACATGGAAAACATCTTTCATAATAGAAAAAGAAGGATGTCCTAACTCTTCATAAAGGAGGTTGATGATTATTTTGAATAATTTCAACACGAAATTCACTTAAATGATCATAATGACCAAATTGATACAGTCCAAGCAAGGTCAGAATTCGGCTCCCCGGAGACTGAATTCTGACCTAATTTTCAAAATCGTGCTACTTTTGTAAGATTTGTTTCCATCTAGCACCGTTCCAATTAAAAATTACCCTATAGCACATTATGTATAATATTTACCTAAGATAGCATGCTTTTGGAAATCAAATTGGGAATTCGGTCCCTAAGTACCCGAATCTTGTGCTTCATTGGTCAATTTAATTTTGTTGTCCTAGTCGGAATTCAGTTTCCAGGAAACCGAATTCTGAACCGGTTATTTTTTTCATTTTTTTTAAAAAATGGATAAATAAGATGTTAAGAAAATAATTTAAAAGTTAGTATTGTGTAATAAGTTATTGTAGGTTTAATTTGGAAATATAAAAGTAATTTTATTTTTTTTAATTTGTTGAGTATTATTTTTTTGTAATAGTAATTTGGGAAAAAATTTATAAATTATAATAGAGGTAACAAAAGCATAACATTATACATTAATTATTTTTACTTTTGTTATCTCAAACATTACACATTAATTACTTTTACTTTTGTCATGCAGGATTGTATGATTGTATATTTTCAACTCGTGTTTCATGTTTCAGGAAACGAATGCTCAACTGATCATAAAATTGTACTTTTCTTGTTAGAGCTGTCAAAATGGGTTGGAATCTACGAGTCAACCCGGCTCACCACGAGTTCAGACCGGGTTGAGTTGAAATTTTTTTACAAATTTCAATACGGATTGATTTTTGACCCGACTCACCCGTATTGAACATGTGGTGAGCCGGGTTGGTGAGCCAACTCGTAAATAAAGGGTCACACAAGTGTCTTTTGTTAAGTTGTGTTTTGCATTTGGGTCATGTTAGATTGTTTTTTTTTAGTCAACACATAGATAATTTGTATTTTTGTGATGTTGGTTTGTATTTGGATTGTATTAAAGCTTATTTAGATTTTAATTAGAATTATAATCTAGTTTTGACTGAACAAAAATAAAAAATTATATTTTTTTTAATTAAGTGAGTTTGTGAGCCAATCCGTTTAACCCACCAACACGTGGTAGGCCGGACCGAGTTCAAATTTTTTTGGCTCACTAATAAGTGAGTTGAGTTGGGTTGACTCACTAAATGATTAACTCGTGGTAGGTCGAGTCCGATCTGGTCGGATTACCCATTTTGACGGCTCTAATTCTTATAATATTTATCTACATATGCTATCTCAGTAATTTAAGTTAATTTGGTTTATCGTAATATGAATTAAGTTAATTGAAAAAGAAAATCTATTTTAAATATATATATATATATATATATATATATATATATATATATATATATATATATATATATATATAAATTGTTTTTGGTAATCGTTTTGTATCGTTTTTTATGTACACATTTTACTATCTATTTTATCTTATCAATATAAATTATTCTATTAATTTATCCTTTAAATTTTTCATCTATTATAACTATTTTTTAAAAGCATATATTTTTTAAAATTTTATTTTAATAAATATCAAAATAATTAATTTTTTATTTTTTATTATTATATAATAAAAATGGGCACATTATCTGAAATTGTATTTGTTTTCACTGATATACTATAAACTAAATTATACTCATAATAATATAGGAGATAAAGAGATTTGAGCCAATTTCAAAATGATGAACTAATAATTCAGTATTAATTTTGTATTACTATTATTTTATTGTAACTACTTATGAAGATTGACACTTTATTTTTACTAATATTATAATATTATATTAAATAATGTTGGAATGATTTACGTACTTGACGTTTAATTATATAATATTTTATAACATTATTTAGTGGAAAACACTTAAAATCTTGATTGAAAATAAACACTACAAAAATAATTGTTTTTAGAGGAGATTATATTTGGCGTTTCTGAAGTTTTAATCCTACTAATGATTTTATCAGGGGTTTAAAATTTCTCAAAAGAGCAAGTGTGGCTAACGGATTATCGGGGGTTTTAAGTAACCTCTGGAAGTAGGGCAACTTACCGGGGGTTTCGAAAATCCCCGTTAATACTCGGAGTTTCGAAAATCCCTGTTAATGCCTGGGGTTCTGAAAACCCCATTAATGTCTGAGATTCTGAAACCCCCATTAATGCATGGAGTTCTGAAAACCCCCAGTAATGCATAGGGTTCCGAAAACCCCGATAGCAATGGCACGATTACTTGGCAGTGGTAAAATCAAACGCACTCTGATTGCAATAGTTATGGCATGGTTACTTGGCGGTGGCAAAATCCTACACAGTAACAAAATCAAAAAGAGCAACAAAATTAGGGCAAAATCGAAAGCAAAAAATCGAACGCAATAGCAAATGAAATGAAAACGAAACCGAGATTGAAATGCTGGAAGACGAAATCGGGAGATCGAAAGAGAAAAATCGAAAGACGAAATAGGGAGATGAAGTATGAAAATGAAATAGGAAGCAAGGGAGAGCAATCTTCGTTACCTCAAGCTTCATTACGTAGAAGTTTCCATGAGACAGTGAGGAAGAACGGTGGAGAAGGATGTGCAGCAATGGTAGAGGACGGTGGAGAGTGGAGAACGATCTTCTCCTCTAAGACACGACCACGCGATAAAGGAAAGCAGCATTGCAGCTCCCGAGACACCAATGTTTCTAAAATATTAAAAATTACAAAAGAAAAAGAAAATGAAAAAATTAATTAAAATTTAAATTTTACGGGGTTCTTTAAAAAAATCCGGTACTTAACTGGAGTTTTTAAAACCTCCGATATATTGTATTTTACTGGAGATTATTATAACCCTAACTAATTAACCCTTTCTAAAATTAAATATTTTTGTAGTCAAGACAAATTCAAATTATATAGTATACAAAGATTTAAATCTTAGTGTATACGTTAATTTTATTAAATTAAGTTAAATTTAAAGTTATTTTTAAAAACATTTCTTATTAAACCTGAATCAGCACATTTTTTATATGTTTAAGAAATGTAATAACTTTTACAAACGTTAATTTTGAATATGCTTTTATCCTTTTTTTATTCATTGGAAAGGAAAATATTTTATATGTATTTTGCTATTTTTTTTGTTAACAAAATGTAATTATATGCTAAGTAATTTTATAAGAGATTAAAATAAATGAAATATAAAAAATATAATTTTTCAAATGTAAATGTATGTAATTGGTTTGTTATGATTGTTTTGGAAAATTAGAACAATTAATTTGTTCTTTTGCAACAAATTTAAATCAATTTATATTTTTTACTTTAACAATTTTTATTCGAATGTGTATTGTTGTTGCATTCAAATTATAATCATGGAATAATATTAACCCTTTAATTTACATTTTATTTTTTAGTATTATTTTTATTTTTATATAAACTCAGTACGATCTAAAATATTTTAATGTTATTTTATAATAAATGGAATCTATATATATAGAAGTTAGAGACTTATTTCTTAGTTTATTTTAAAATTTTCAATTTTGAATACTTCTATTTCTTTGCATTTTTCCATTACAAATTAAGTATATCAAGATGAAGATTTGATTAGAACAATTGAATTCAAGTTTTGGTAAGCGTGTTTATGAGTGCAAAGTGAAGAAATATGTTATTTGTATGGAACTTATGAAAGCATGCTAAAACATTAGAAGGGAATGTTGAATTGTGTTTTAAAGTATTTTGAAACTTTTGAATAATGTATCTGTGATGATATGCCGATAGTTCCTACTTTGCATATAAGTAGGGATGTCAACCGGACGAGTAGGGTACGGGTAGTAGCTCCCCCGCACCCTACCCGTTGGATAAATATTCGCTTTGTACCCGTATCCATATCTGTTGGGTATCCGTTATGCAGGTACCCGTCTATTTTTTTCATATCCGCGAATATCCACGGGTATTTATAGGTATTTACAAAATTATTTAAAAAATAAATATTTAATCATAAATTCAAATAAAATAAAATTAAATTAAATATATCACTGTCATAAATTTTAAATAAAGTTCAAACAAACTCAAGTCCATACAAGTCCAAATAGTCATAAAAATAAATATAAAATGGCGTTCAACACAATGAAAATTCTTTAATTAGTGTTTTGATCAACAAGCCCACTTTCTCTGATTGATTCTTGAGAAAAAATTAGGTCAAAATGTTTTTTACTAATATAATATATATATTTATATATAAGGGTATTTTTGTGAATTAAAGTTTAGCGGGTACGAGTATCCACGGATACGGATACTATGATACCCATACTCACTCCGTCAACATGAAGGTATAAAAAATACCCGTACCCACAGGTAACGGGTATCCATTTTTAATATTCATTTCCTACCCATTGCGGGTTTTATCCGCGGATACCCACATGTACAGATATTTTTGACATCCCTACATACAAGAATAATTTTCTTAAAAATAGCGTCGAATGAGAATAATCAAAATACATGTAAATTTTACATATGCATTGTTGTGCTTTGCAAGAGTCTTCTTTAAGTTAGGTGAAAAGTAATAACAAGTAATGCAAGGAGATAAGGGAAAAGAAGATTTTATCCAATTGTAATCAACTGACTACTCTAGTTTCTAATCAATATGATTAAGTTTTACTAAGAAGACTATTGTTACAAAGATAAAAATGAGTATTATTTGGACCTCATTCACTCCTAGTTAAAACAATCCAAGTATTATTTGAACAACAATCACTCCTAGCTAAGAACTTGAGTATCATTTGAAACACAATCACTCCTGACCATGAAACCCAAGCATTCTTTGGGAATCACACATTCTTAGCTAACTCATTGTGTATCATTTGGAATGCAATCACTCTTGTCTAAGACACTAAGTAATGCAACCACTCCAAACTAAGACACTGGGTATTTTTTTTTGAATGCTACCAAGTATTGTTTAAAACACAATCTCTTTTGATTAAGATAGAGTATAGTTTGTACAACAACCACTAACGACTAAAGCAAAAAGATTTGTATAAAGATGTGATAAAAAGAAAAGAGCACAAAGGTTTGCTCATTAGAGATTATTAGTATCTCATGGTGTCATAACTAAATGAATTCTCTTCTAGTTTTTGGTTAGTGCTCTCTCTATAATCAACTTGAGTTGAGATAAGAGTTGTTGCAAATCCTTTTATGCCCGTTGTGAGTCCTCACATTAAGTCTTCATCTTCACTAGTTCGCTTATTCGCGCATGAACATTGGGATGCTTAAAATGCATTTCATGCAACATTAAATGTTAATCTTCCTTTCAGGCAACATTATGATAATTGACATGACTTATTGAATCTTAATCAGGGAGCTTTTATCCATATTGAGGAAAAAGTATAAGACTCTAGGAAGCAAATCGTCATTCTAGACTTATCATAGGGAATTTTAGAATGTTCATTGTTGTGAAGCTAGCACACCTTTCAAGAGGTCTTTGACTTGGGCTTTGTGAGATCTTCTTGGTGCACATAGAGATAGGAATATTCACTACAATATAGAACAAGTTCATCAATTACAATTGTTAACTTGTTGATTGCATGGATGCATATAATCTAATCTATTTTTTTCTTAAGATGAAACTCAAACATGTTGTCTCACAATTGAAACTCATATAATCTCATATGATTTGTTTCACAATTCTTGCGTCTTTTAAACAAAACATTTATGTTGTAAACTTTGTTTTTTCAAAAGCATTAATGAAAACTTATAAGGTTTGATGGGTTTTTCTCTAACAAGTTTAAAGTTGAGTTACTATATTACAATAATGTATTCATGATTTTGGATGTAATAAAGTGGGTTTGATATGATGTTGAAACATTAGAAAACTTCTATTGAGATATGTGTTATGTTGCTTTTGGGTCTTATATCATTTGAGCAACATGTTACCACTCAAACAAGAATGTGTGGTGTGTAATCATTACATTCACCACCTTAAGTCATTGAAGTGATGACTTGAGCATAAATGAGAAAGAAGATTATACAGTTTTCTCTCCTTTAGAAGTACATCACTCAAGCATCACACAAGACACTTAAGCGATGTGACTTATGGCTTAAGCATCATAAGAAGGTGGATGAGTCTTGAAATTTGTTGGATTTCTTCCAATAAAGTGGTGATGCTCAAGTGTTACTTGTAATGCTCAAATTATGTTTAAGCCCTTGATGCTCAAGTAACAAGGTAGTGGCTAGAGCGAGAAGGACCATGAGAGGGTGTTGCTCTTGAGTTACATTTTACTCAAGTAACAATAATTTCACTTACGGGAAATGGAGATTTCCTTGTGTATGTTGCAAGCATTGCTCAAATAAGAGTAACTCACTTAAGGCATAAAGTGTTAAAAGTATGATGATGTTGTGTTATATTATTATGCTTTTATACATATGTCTATAAAAGGTGAGATTAAATTATATGTGCTACAAATAGATATATGATTAATGTTATGATGCATGACATATGCCTACTTTTTGTGGTCCTTCATGAGTGATGGATCCTAAATGAATCACTTATATAAATGTATATGTGTAAAGATTGGCTTTTGAGGTACCCATAAATGGACAGTTGCATGACACTTCATGGGTGGTGTAGGTATACTCAAGTTGGTATCAAGTTTTGGATGATATTGATAAACAAAAAACTCATGTTAATAGAGGAACCAAACTTCACTGTGTTTAGTCACAAAGACAAGCATTACAAGAAATTGCTAAACTATTGAAAAAAATGATCAATAAAATATAATTTACGAATGAATTTAAGAATTTTAATTACCAACAAAATATTCGTCGGTAATATATCCATTGATAAATTATAATTCTTATTATTGACAAAAATATTCGTTAGTAATAGATCTGTTAGTAAAATTCGTCGATAATAAATATATTGGTAAAATTCATTAGTAATTTAGAATATTTATTATTGACAAATATTTTCGTCAATAAATTTTATCAATAAAATGAGTGTCATTTCATAATAAAATTTATTGGTACTTGATATTTCTTTTTTAAATTCGTAAAAAATGAGTTTTTTTTTTAAAAAGTTTGTTGGTAATTAATTTTTTTGAAAATTCATCGGCCAATCCGTGGATTATTGAATTTTTTAAAAATTGTTGGTAGTTTTGTTGATAAAATGAACTCTAATTTTTCTGTCAAATTTAATTAAATATTTGTTATAAATTAATTAAAGATAAGTAAAAAAAAAAGAAAATTCCTTCATATATTGACATTATATACGATTGAATTTGAATTCATTTTTATTTACGTACATAATGATTACAGTGTTATAAAATGATATTATAGTAAAATGTATTAGTTAACTCTTACAAGTAGTATTAACAGCTATAATTATATTTGATATAATAATCAATGTTATTAAAGCTGAAGATGGAAGCGAGCAAATTTTCGAAGTATATATTATATATTGATGCTATTTTAGGATATATGAGTCTCACAAATAACTGTAGATTATATATTATATATTGATGCTATTTTAAGATATTTGAGTCACAAATATCTGGAGATTATATATATATATATATATATATATATATATATATTTAATTAATCATTTAGTTTTTATTTTATTCATAAATATCAAGTTTTTATGATGTTCGAGTTTATTCTTTTATCTTGATTTGTAAAAATTTGATGTAATTTATCTATTTTTCGTTAATATTGTACACATGATATTAAATACAATATTACATGTTAATTTGTAATTTTTAAAAGTTCTTAATTTTTAATTTTTGTTTTTGTAAAAGAAAACTTTGAGGTATCATATCAAATTAGTGTCATGTAACACTATATCAATGTGACACGACGGTGTCAATGTTAGCTTAGTAGTGCGATAAATAATTTTGCATATGGCGTTATAGTGTTAGCCTAGTAGTACGATAAATAAATACTAATTATTTTGTGGGCCTTACACGGTCTACAATTTTATCATGTAAACTTTAATCATACTATTCCATAAGAGTTCGTAAATTTTGTAATTATGATTATTTGCTTAATTTTATTTTAAGCACTTCTAAAGTGTATTTCGTTCTTTCTTTTCACGGCATGATCTGTATATATTTAGTATTTCTTCTTCTTCTCTATCTATCTGTCGAAAAATGTACACTATGAAGTAATATTTTTTCTAAAATTTATTTAAGACTATTGATAATTATATTTATTCGCATAAAGTTAATATAACATATGTCGTATTAAGAAAAAGGTTATGCAAACCTAATACTAGTAGTACCCATTCCCACACTACATGGCACTGACACACTGAAAAGTTATATTTTAATACCTCTCTCAAATGAAAATAACTTTATTTTAACACTATAATAAAATGGAAGGAGCAAAATTTAAAAATTTAAGACAACATTTTAAATTCGAAGACATTATCATTACTTGTACAAACTCTGACATCTAGAATACTATATATAAAGTATTGAAATGTAAAGATAACCCTTCAAAGTTTAATTTAGTTATTATTATTTTAACATAATAACTTTTCCGACTGCAAATCTTTTAACCCGGCCTGTCAATAATTTATCATAAAAATAAATTATTATTTTTACATTTAACAAATTTTTACACATATTTTACAATTACTATTTTACTTTTAGTTACTTTCTCATTTTTATAAATACAATAATTAATGATTAAAATATTATTAAAAATGATTTTTTAAGTTGTGCATCCAGTGTAAAAAAACATTTTTCCGGAAAAAACGTGAGATATTAATGTTAGATGTCTTGGTCATTTGGTAATTTCACTGAAAAATCCCGTTGCTGCTGTTTTCTTTCCTCTATATAATGCTATAGTAATGCGTGAACTATAAAGTGCATTACTATAGTCACAGGGCTCTCTCTCTTCATAGAGATTTGAAGTTCAAACTTCAAAAGTCTTTTTTCCTTTAGATTCTGAGTCTGCTATGGCGCCACGAGTATTTCTTATGTTAGGGATGTTGCTGCTGGTGTGTCTTGTTAAGGTACACCAACACAACAGTGTTATCTCACAGTAATTAATGACTAAAAGAATAGTTCCAAAAATATTATGCATGGTTTAGTTTATCAGCTTCTGTCAGTTGAGAATGACCTTATTTACATCTATCTTAAGTTTTCATCTTCTGGGTTTCTCATGCAGATTTCATCTGATCCGAAGATAGAAGAAGAAACAGTAGAAGAAGAACTGCAGTTTCCCATAGAACCAGTACGCTTTATATAATAAACTATACTTTGTATTTTTCAGCTTTTAACACATGTTTTTCCCTTATAAATATGTCTTTTTTATATTAATCTTCATATTTGACAAAAGGGGTGTCTCAAAGTCTACTTTCAAGGATAAAAAGTGTAACTTTTAATGATAAAAAAATTATATGAACTAAAAGTCTCGTTCCATTACTTCTTGCTTGAATTTTCTGCAGGTTGTGGTGAGAGGCGGGAACAGAAGGCTAATGCAAAACATAGGTAATTAATCTGAGTCAATAACAAAAATAATGGTTTTGTAGATACCCTTTATTAAATGGTGAAGCCATGAGCAATAATGAAAAAGAGAGAAAAGAAAAATGAAGTTTTTGATGGTGTTGGGTTACTTTTCAGATTGTGGAGGGTTGTGCAAATCAAGGTGCAGTGCTCATTCAAGGCCGAACGTGTGTACTAGGGCATGTGGCACGTGCTGTGTGAGGTGCAAGTGTGTCCCACCTGGTACCTCTGGAAATAGGGAACTCTGTGGAACTTGCTACACTGGCATGACCACCCATGGCAACAAGACTAAGTGCCCTTAGAAAACCAAATCTCATGGCCATTTCTTCTTCATTCATTATGCACTGTACTGCTATGTGGGTGCATCTCTGTTTTCTATGGCAATCAATGTGTCTGCACTTTTTTGGCTCTATTATTAGACTACTATAAGTGTTTTCTTTAGAGGGTGTGTGTGTGTTCTGGTTTGTGATGGGTCATGTAGACTTTCTACCTTTGTTCTGGTTAATATAAAGAGAGTCATTACCATTACCATTTCCATTTCATAGCTACTCTAACAAGAGACTTGATTTTCTTGAGTTTTACGTATTTTGGAGAAGATTTACAAAACTATGCAAAATAATGTAATAATCGTTGCTGAAATCTGCTTGGGGTGATAACAGAAATGGGACCAAAGAGTGCAAAAGAAGAGTGTTATGGACCACTCCTTTTGGCAAACTCTAACTATGACCATAGATTCCTATTTTATTCATTTTGGTGAGTATAATTTCAATACCTTGTTTTGTGGTCCTTAACTTCTTGGCACCAGCTCAACAGCGATTATGACATTTATTTTTGTACTGTTGCTGCTGCTGCTCTATGATGGGGAAACAGATCATAATTGGTTTTCTTTGATACATTATATGTTTGATCACTGATCAACAATATATAAATATATGTATACACATACTTTTTAGTAATGGAATAATCAATGAAGAAAACTTTGGCAGAACTTGTTTAAAGTCTAATTTCTCTTCACAACATGAACAAAAGGAGAAATTCCAGAAGTAGGCCAATTATGACAAAGTTAATAAGCCAAGCCCTATACCATTAAAATAAATTCTAAATAAGCATTAGACACATTTGTTTTCTGGTATAATAGACTCACTTGGTTCATGATTTGGATATATAAAGTAACATAACACTGTTATGTATAGTGAGAAAAGAATATGAAAGCAAAACCAATAAAGACTAAATTAGTTATGATTACATTGCTCTTTATTTCTGATGAACTTATGAGAAAAGTATTAGATCGTTATTTACTGAGTGTTCGGTTAGGTGCGATGAGTTTAAACAAAGTTAATAAGTTGTTAAATCCAAATATCTCAGAGTAAATGTATTGACAAAATATTGATATACATTTATATAAGAATATATATTGTGTCACCATGTCCCTAATAAATTATACTACGAGACATTAATTGTGCTCTGTAACATTTATTAAAGGTATTACATTAAATAGCATAAATACTTCCATGAAAAATTAAATAAAAGATGAAACCAACTATTTTGTAAGTTAAATAACATTTATAAAAATTATTTCATGTGTAACTTCTCTACATTTTTGTTTCCTAAGATACATTAATTTTAGCATATAAAGAAATTTATTTTATTTTTTCTATCCTTAACAGTGCTTATGGAGAACATATTTCAAATCTGTCTTTAGTTTAATGATTTGCCAAAAGTAAACCTAGCACGGTTCAAGTATGTCTTTAATTTATAATGATTTGTCAAAAGTAAACCTAACACTGGCATTAGTTAAAGCTGATTTCCTTTGTTATAGTGGTAGTACTATCCGAGTGTTATTTTTCTGTGTAATTTCTGACCCATTCTTGCAGTTAAGCAATTCAACATTCCAAAGTGTTATATTTCTGTTGCTTCAGATAGAACATGAGAAATTGTGCGTGTGTGGGGTTGTCAAGGAGTCTAGAAGGGATACAAAGTGATGAGAGTTTGGTGGTGAGTTGGTGCTAACAAGCAAAGATAAAAAAGTGAAGATATTAAAATAGGTGGGAGTCCAGAGAAATATATCAGCCTAGTTATGAAGGTTTTAATGACGCGTTAAATATAATTGATTCTGCTGGCAGAGGTAAGGGAATCTCCAACATTAAAACACTATCTGCCACCCTCAGTAGGTAAATGAATGCACACAATATATGTTTATGTATGTATATATATACATGTATGTATGTGTAGGCAAAATAAATTTCTCAATATGTCCACGCCATGTCTGTTGTGATAACTGATAAGTACACCAGAATACAGATATTGGTGTCATGTAACTTGCACAATCTTGACCAGTCTGCTAAGACTTAATGGAGAGTACAGGGTAAATACAAATATATTTTATTTACACTACTATTTGTATGCCAGATGCATTGCAGCAAAATTTGAAAACGTTAATCAATTGCATATGCTGACAGACGTAAAATGTTTTTAACACTAATCTATGTTGGCTTCTTTTTGTAAATGAGATCATATAAAACCCTGCTTCAGAGGATGACGACCAAATTTGGAAACAAATCACATAACGAACAATTTGGAATCTGATACTAAGGAAATTTACATCTTGCAAGCATTGCTGTCTTTGCATAATTCACCCTACAAAGAAAAAATAATAGATAAACACTTCGTTAAAAAATTTATATTATCAAGCATATCAAAGTTATACTGTAAAAGGACAGAAAAAACATGTGTCCAGAACAAATACTTAAAAGTCAAATTATTGATGAACTCTTTGACATTCCCATCCATGTATATACCATATTTTTGTGTTTTCTCAACTAGGTTATGAATTAAGAGCTATTTTGTTCATTGACCGGCAAAGGCACAATTTGTCTTTAATTTTTGCAGCTTAATTTCAGGTATAATGGTAAAAGGGATACAGACTACTGATAAAGGCAATGGATCATAAATTCAATGTGAACCATCAAATGTATACGAGGGCAAAGAATCCCATTCTTTCAAAATTCATACTGTCTCTAACTTCAAAATTTCTTTCCTTATAAAATTTCCTTGCCATCTTGATTGTTTTATGTTTTATTCTGCAGACATGTTCCATGCTGAATATAATATGATATTTTTTGTGTTGAGTCTATCTACCTTCTTCTTTCGAGCTTCTAATATTTCTTGTATAGGCTGCCGTCCTGGAAACCAAAAAATGGAAAAATTAACCAAGAAGTTGACAGAATCTTAGCATAATCATACTAGTTAGTATAACCACAGAGACATGCATGTCTGGCTTTCAGGGAGCGGAAATTATTACCAAAGAAATAGTTACAAATAAATAGTACAACTAAAAGTGATAGTCTTTACTCATTGATGGATTGATTAAGCCATCAAATATTAAATTAGAGGAGAGCCTATCACAATAATTCTAAGATTCCGAGACTTATAACACGACCAGATTATTCCAACTAAATAAAGACTCACAAGTACATCAGCTCATGCCCAACTATAGTCAAAACCTAAGTAAGGTCGCAGAAGTAGCAACTTAACAATGTGATGGGCTAATAATCAGCATGAGGAAGTCCGCCTAGTCCTGCACAGTAGCTATCAAACCTGGAAGGTCTATCTAAGGAGGAAGAAAGCCCAACCCTGATAAATGCTAACTACTTGGGAGGTGGTTTCTAATATGCCACTCATAGGATGGAGCCTGGAAGAGAGACAATTACAAGGGAGTGCATGGGGAGAGTGAGGGACAAGGGCAATTTGGTGTTTGTTGAAACAATCGTAACTGAGAAGTGTAGGGTCTAAGTGATTGAGGTCATGTGCATTTCTGGTTTTATTTTAATCCGTTTAACTACAATTCTGTTTTAGGTGTGTTGTTGAGTACTTCTGTGAATAATAATACAATACCTTTTTCCTTTCATTTTGTGTGTTTGATTTTAGTCTATCACAATGGCAGTATACCTGAAAGGAATATTTTGGTGTAAAATTATTAGTGTGCATTTCTTTTACCTGTAATTTGAAGACGGTATTTAGCCCAGACACCATATACAGAATCAGCAATTTTAGCAATCTGCAAATGTTTTTTTCTCAATTAATAACATAATATATAAAGATATAAGCTATCTTATTCTTCAGTAAGCAGTAGTGAAAGTATTTGTCCATGCTAGATGAACAAGATAACAAGTCCTTCAAAACTATGAAAGGAAGACTTACTGGTTCATATTTGGTAATTGCATAAATCCAACCAAGACCAACATGTTCATATAATCTCCTAAACGCCTGCAGAATACCCGTCATAGTTAAACACAAACATATATAAATATATAAATCTTTATTGCACAGTAAAGCAACAAACAAATTTTACCCAACAAAAACAGATTCATATTTCACTATTATATATCCCTTAATAGGATATATATTGGGAAGCCTTTTTTCTTATTGAATGAAGGTCAGTAATCAATCATTCGGTACAAAGATTTCATATTTCAGCAGCAGGGTGTATTTATCTGGAAACTGGATATTGATATTCAAGTCATAGTAGTATTACACTATAATGCATATCAACAATGAACTGTGAGAGTCATTCAACTGTCAGCAGTAATGTTCTAATTTCTGAATTCTCCGCAATTCCATAAAAAATTCTGAACTTAGACTCATGTAAATATTCCAAAGCACTTGTATTCCAAAGCACGTGTGAAGCAGGATTACAGAGAAGTGGTAAGAATTGTCCAAGGCTGGAAATGAAGATTAGGAAAGAAGCCACACCTCAACATCAGTAACCACAGTTCCATCTGAGAGAATAGCATGAATTTTTCCCATAGCCTAAAAAGTAGAAGCAAACAGTCATTGTATTGTATCTCGACGCAACTGCAAGAGATGCTTGAAACCTCACATATATATGCACTACACAACATCTATCAATTAGCACATGTGAAAACAAATATCTTAGTATAATAAGAATCTTCAAAAGAAAAAACAACCAATTTTTTCGGACGTTTCAACAATTTAATGAATGAATCAAAGGCAAAGTAGTTGCAATGCAAAGCCCAAAACCAAATAAAATATCAAGTCTGCAAGTAAAGTTTACACTCCATAATAGACCAGTTTGTTGACTTTTGTAATAGCTAAATACAATTTATGATTGATTGTCAATGTAAAAACTTTTCCACTCTTGTTAAAATCTTGTTAACTAAATACAATTTAAGATTGATATAAGTCAAAGAAAACAGAAAAAACGGGAACTTATTATTGGCACAGTACAAAACGTAGAGCAAAGACTAACGGTTTCGTAGTCAATGCTTTGATTCTCGTCGGGAGAGTAATCATCAGAACCTATATCAACAAACTTGATTGTGCCGTAACTCTTATTCCTCTCTCTAAGCATATTCACCTGATCATAACAACATGCAAAAACAGTACTCTATCAATGTCAAAACTCAAAGAAACGACTCACGATCATTAAACAATATGACTTGAACAAATAAAGGAGAACCTCGCGCATGCAGAGGGGACAGTCTCCATCGTAAAGCATTTTAATTTTCCAATCTTTTGGTGAATCATTTTTTTGCTTCTTAGAAATTTCAGGTTCCACAGTTGCCTCGCTGATGGCTCGAATGTAGTGGTGAGGCCGCGTGGGAAGAACGTTGGGGCGTGGATGAAGAGAAGCTGAGTTGAGGAATTTGAGGGTGCAGTTGAAATGTGGAAGTGAAATGAACGCTGGGTTTTTGGGTATTGAAATGCGTGAAACAGAAGCAGCAGTTGCGACTCTCAAAGGGAGAGCCATTGTTGCTTTGTTTTGTGGTTGTGTTGTCGAAAGAAAGCAGAGGAAGGGTTAATAGCTACTCACGAACTTCATTCTTAACCGCAAACACTTGGTGTGCGTGGCAACCTCGGGGTCACCCATGTTAATAATATAAGTTCCTTTTGTATTAATTTTTTTTAAATTATACTTTTACTTATATATAAACTAATTTTAATTTATAAAAAATCATTTAATTATTTATCATTTAATTTTTTTAAGAAAAAATAACTGAAAATTATTTGCTAATTAGAAAGTCTAATGCATATATATCATGTGGAAAGAAGAAAAAGCTATCTATCTAACGCCTTTTTTCTAACTAACAATTTTGTATTTCAAAACAATTTCTTAAGAGTCGTAAAATACTCAATGATCTTTTTCTTTTGCATCATCATCTTCTAATGTGTTTTTCAATGAAGGATATTAATACATTTTGAAATGTAGTCAATTAATTCTGAGAATCATCATTGTCAAAATTAAATTGGAGCAGCTCGTTTAATGGGGGATTGATGATCTAATCCAAAAAAGTAATTGGATTTAATTTGCACCGGATAAAATCAGCAACTTAAGAAGTTAAACCGATTGGCTCCCAAAACATTTATCCTTCTGTTAAAGTTAGTTTTCTTTTAAGAGATGTGTAGTTGTTAATGAATTTTGTTTGTTATTATTGAAATTAAATAAGATAATATATTACATGTTTGTTGTCATATATATATATATATATATATATATATATATATATATATATATATATATGTTATGTTATATGTTATGGTATATGTTATCGGAAGAAAAGATCAAACTTTAATTTTATAAATTTAAATGTATATTTTCTTGACGGTTGAATATGTTTTTAATCTTTAAATTTTGAAGTGAAATTGAAATTTGTCTATCTTTCAAACTTTGATATATTTTGATTTTCAAACTTTGAATGATATAAATGACATTTGAGGCTAAGATTTGATATTTGAGTTGAAATATGTTAAACGTTGTAAACAACTTAAACTTTAATTTATATTGATATTTGAAATGTCAATAAAATTTCACATAATTGTATAAGTAATATTATATTTATTTATTTTTAAAATTTGAGAACTAAATTATATCAAAATTTAAGACAAACTAATTTTTATTTTAGGACAAACTTTAGGGACTATAAAATCATATTTAACTCATTTTTCTTATTGATATTAATTTATTTTATGGTATTATTATATGAAAACAATAATAATAAACAATAATTTATAATAATTATATTTGAACTCCTAGTTAAATCTTTGGGTTAAGTATGTTTTTAGTCCCTGAACTTTGACTCAAAATTGGAATTCGTCCCTGGTCGAAACTTTGATAAATTTTGGTCCCTAAACTTTAAAAATGAATTAATATAGTCCTTTAAACCCAATTTTGTGAACTTCTTTTTTAGGTTTCGAACGCATTTCTCAATAAATATTGAGCCGAAAATGTGTCAAACAGAATAAACAACTCCAATATTAACATGAAATACATTCCACCTGTTGAAAAAGAGTCAACATAATTGGGTTAAAAGGACTATATTCATTCATTTTTAAAGTTTAGGGACCAAAATTTATCAAAGTTTCAACCAGAGGCGAATTCCAATTTTTGACCAAAGTTCAGGGACTAAAAACATACTTAACCCTAAATCTTTAAATCGTTAAATACTTCTCTTTACTTGTTTAGTGATAATGTGACAACTTTGTTTTGTACTGAATATCTTATACCTCTATAGTGGACTAAAAAACACAATTGCACAATAAAGCTTAGAAATATGTATTGTTGATGTGTGTTCTTCAATCTTCTTGAAATATTTATATAACTTCTTAAGACTTGATTTTTGCTATTATATAAGACAATATTTTGCAAAACATTTTTGTGTAGACTTCAAGTTGGATTATGATTGTGAATGCTCAACAAAGAATATGTTGATTTTATCTTTACAATGTTTATCGGTAGTTCTGATTCCAAAAAAGTCTCTAATTTTGTTAAAAGAAACAATTCAAATTATATATGCATATATAATGAATTAAGATTAGTTAAACATAAGTGTATTATATTTCTTGAAATTTTGTTTATCATAGAGACATTGAGTGTAACGTCCCATTAAATTAACAAACATAATTAACGGACACGTCGCACGAGATAGCATAATAGCGCAGTCCTGGAGTTTAAATCCAACTCCTTACAACATGAGACACACCACGGTGCCACAAGAAAATCAGTTATAAAGTTAAAAGGAATAGAAAGAGATCATAAGTCAAACGAGTACATGGGTCGTAGCCCTACGAAAAGCCCAATAAAATAAAACATCGAGTCCAACCCAGGTGGACTATGCAGCGAAATTCTCTCCCCTCTATTGGCCACGAGTACTTCTCGCCTCTACTCCCATCAATAAATTGATGGTCATCACAAGAGTAGAAGGATAACATACAAGGCATTCAAACAAGAAAGGGTAAGCTAGAGCCAAAAGATTTCATCAATACAAGCAGGTACATTTTCACAATCCAATACACACATCTCAACCAAGCATGTTATGACTTCTCAAATAATACACTAAGACTCGACTCGACTCATCTGGATACATATAACCTGGTCGGATGCAGCGAATGCTTGCACTTGTGGTGGATACCTCTGCTCACCCCAGAGCTATGTGTTACAAATGTTACAATGAATCAATTTTCCTCACCACAAGGTTAGCCCTTAATGAATTTTAGGCCTTCTGATACTCTCACCACAGGAGTCAGTCCGCTCTAAGTGAGACTAACTGACTCCTTAGAGCGTCAAGATACAATCCTTACCTTGAATCCTTACCAAGTTATACAGATGGGGCACCACCATGAACACCCACTATCAGGGGCCATGGAATTACATCCCGACCACTGAAGCACGACCCTGAAGATCTCACCTAGAGATCCCAAGGAATTATGCACTGACACAGACCAATCATGCTCAATAAATTAAAAGGAATTAACATGCATATACATTTACATATCACACCAACTCTTTATTGTTTCTCCTCTTTCATTTTCCCGGTAAATCCATACCCATCCATCATTCTCAACCCATAGTTGTGAATTCCATCTCATGCCAATACCACACTACTTTAATACCAACCATCTCATGTATTCCTCATGCCAAGATCACACAATCGCAACAATCAAGCTTGTAGCCACAGCTCATCTCATGCATTTCATTTCACAAGCCTCATACATTATAAAGAGTACAACATAAACCAAGCATTTAATTTAGCCAAACAAGAAAACAGTGTGACCCGCAGCGAATCTCGCTCAAGCCAGGAGCCCTCGCTCAGGCGAGAGGAGTACCCTCGCTTAGGCGAGATCGCGACAAGGATGTTGGGAGGCTCTCGCATGGCTCGCTTAGGCGAGCCCCTCTCGCTTGAGCGAGACAACCCCTCGCCCAAAGGTGAGGTTCCTCGCCTGGGCTAAAACAGAAGCAACGTGCCAAGGCTTTCACGCGTGCTCGCTTAGGCGAGCGTCTCTCGCCTGAGCGAGATGGTGCCTCGCTCAAAACAAGAGCTTCCGCCTAAGCAAGAGCTCGAGTGCAGCCCTGGCCTGTTCATGCAAGTCTCGCCTAGGCGAGACAGGCTCGCTTGGGCGAGTGTATCAGACCTTGCCACTGTTCTTCTCTGCCACAAACACAATCCAGACCCAAGCAATAATACCAACCATACCATACACCCACAACAACATATAAGCACGAAAATCACAAAACACAACCAAAGCAACAACCATTGCACCAAACAAGAGGGTCTAGCTTCCCTTACTTGGAAAACAAGCTAGCAGTTAGGTTCTTGGGTACGAACAATTAACGCAGCAGCTCCTAGAGTAGATTAGTGAGTTGGGAAACAGTGAAACCAGTTCAAAACGAGTTCACCATGACTGACCTAGTTGGAACCACGAAGAAGGATCTAAATGGAACTAAGGTACGAGTTAGAACAAACTTACGTGAAGTGGAGGTCCGATTGAAGTTCACTTGGAGAGGGTTGACGGCTAACCCTAGCAGAGCTCTGAAACGGGAAGGGAGGCAGTGTTTAGGTTCAGATTGCAAAAGTGAGACTGATAGGGAAACCCTAGCAGCTTTAGGGCCTTAGCACCCTATGGACCAGCCTTTAGACCCAACAGATTAAGGCCAACCCTTAAACATTAGGGCAGAGAAGAGAAACTAGGCCTTACATTAAGTCATAAAAACAATTTAAGCAATTTATATAAATATAGTCGTTTTTAGTATATAAAATATGAAAAATGATATTAATATGAAAAATACATTTTGACAAAAAATTTTTTTTATCAAACTTTAACAAATAACTAGTAGGAGACTCGTGCATACGCACAGGTCGTGTTTTTTTGCATTCAAACTTTGATTATGTTGAAAAATTTATTTTGATATTTTTATGTATAAATAAATAATTATTGAAATTTTTTTTTTTGAAGAGTTCAATACTTAATTTAATTATATGCACCGATTACATGAATTTAAGGATATATTATTGATATAGTTAGGTGAAATGAAGTATTATTTGTTTTTAGTATAATTGATAATAAATTAGTTGTAATTAGAGATGGCAAATAAACCCGTGCCCGTGGGTATCACCCGAACCCGTCTCCGTTTTGACGGGGAATCCCCGCTTTGACTGGGTATGGGTATGGGTATGGGTAATACCCGAAATTTTCAACTGGGGATGGGGATGGGGATGGGGATATATATATACCCGCCCAAATACCCGTCCCCG
>Ga0214542_1002173_pt1 | contig 40594 bp, 39 predicted proteins | sample CNSS1metaG_FD_160096 | JGI IMG/M metagenome (GOLD analysis project Ga0214542, IMG submission 160096) | Root nodule microbial communities from cowpea collected in UCLA plant growth center, Los Angeles, California, USA - CNSS1 | ecosystem: Host-associated > Plants > Roots > Nodule | place: USA... | reverse complement strand
TGGACACTCAAGGGGGAGTGTTATGAATTAATGATTGTCCATTGATTTGATACATTTACTCATATGATTCATTACTCTTTATGGTAAATATTTGTATTAACTAAGTTGATTTGTTTCCTTTATGGATAACATATTGTATCTATAAATAGGACTCTTCCTATGAATAATAATAGACAGATGAGTTGCTCCCTATTCTCTCATTCTCTATTCTCTCTTGTTTTTTCTCTTCTCTATTATCTATCGTCATTCTCTATGCTATTCACTTTATTTCATAACAATTCGCAGTTAAATAAGAAAGGTGTTTAAGTGGATCTTTTATTACCTCTTTCTACAATATACCTCGACTCGCCTAGGATGATACTAAACACTTATAAAAATCTCTTATTTTTAAAACACAACAACTTTTAATTCAAAGACATTCAGACTATAAATGATTAAGTTGTAAATGCAATAAACAAAATTTTCTGAGGGTTCAATGTAACATCCCATTTAATAGATAAATCTAATTAAATAAAACATCGCATAATTTATAATATCTAAAGAGCACGAGATTTAAAGTATAAATGATTTTATAGTCATCCAAATATACCAACAAGGAAACAGAGGCACTACACAATGCTAGAACAAAAATATAAGTTCATTTGTTGCCTAAAAGCTTGCTCATAGAGCAAGAGGTTACAAAACAACAAAAACTCTTCAAATGTGAGACTCAAGAGTGAGCCCAACTCCAACCCATAACCAACTACGCTGTAGCATTCCCATCGTCACTGTGATCACTAGGGGTTCCCATATCTGCTCACACCAAGGAATTGGTGATCATTGCAAAAAGGAAAACCGCACAAAAAGACATACACAAGCATGAAGGGTAAGCTAGAGTAGAAAAATCTTTATCATACAATTAAGCATGCAATTTAAAAGTCAGGAACACATCAATCAACCAAGCATGTGATAGCAAACAACAAGACTCTAAGACTCAATTTATCCGGATACATATAATATGTCGGATTCATCAAATGGTTACACTTGTGATGGCCTCTACTACTCTACAGAGCCATTGCCAATGAGTTTCACCCTACCACGCACAAGGTTAGCCTTCAAACATCTAAGGTCATTATCCTGCCAAAGAGTAGGACCTCCTGTTACTCTCACAACTTGAGTCAGTCCGCTCTACGTAAGACTAACTGACTCTTTAGAGTTTCAGGATACACTCCTTACTTGAATCCTTACCTAATTATATACACTATGGCACCACCATGAAATCTCACCAAGAGATTCATGGAATTACGTCCATCACATCCAACACCCCCATGAAATCTCACCAAGAGTTTCATGAAATTACGTCAAACTCATTCCACCGCCATGTCTCCTCAACCAACCACAATTTATCAAGCATAACAATCTCATGCAAATATTAAATCAACCAACCAACCAACCAACCATGAATCAAGAATTTATTCACACCAAACTCATCAACTCCGGTCCATACAATTAAATAATACATCCATATTCACATACTTCATGCTTTAAATAGGGCATTCCAATCAATCATGCAACCAACAACCCAAAACATGGAAAAGAACAATGTTAGAGCATGTTCATGCACCAGTCTCGCTCAAGCTACGGGCCCTTGGGGTCTTTCGCTCAAGCTACTAGCTCTCGCGAGTTCTCGCTTGGGCGAGATCTCCTCGCCTGAGCGAGACTACTCTTCACCCAAAAGTGAGATCACTTGCCTAAGCTACAACTGAAGTGAAGCACACCAGGCTCCCACGAATCCTCGCTTGGGCGAGACCTTCTCGCCTGAGCGAGATCACTCGTCGCTCAAATAGAAGCTAGTCGCCTAAGCGACAACTGCAGTAAAAACTTGAGGCAAACTTTTGTTATTCTCGCCTAGGCGAGACTTGCTCGCTTGAGCGAAAACAACAAGGTTTTTCCCTGCTCGCGCTTGCAAACCAGCCAACACATTCCAAAGCAAGCATCAATCATCCCCACAACACACAACATAGATCCAATACATTTCACACTCAATATAAAACGAAAACCAAACAAACAGTTTAAAAATATTTGAGTTCTAGCTTCCCTTACCTGGTAAACGCTAGCAAATCTGCATAAACACTCGAAGAAGAGCGCCATGAAATGTGGCAGCTTACGGATCTGGAAAAGCATGCAAGGAGAACGAAACTGAGATCCTAGCTAAGGTCAAAGCGGAACTAGAGCTTCAAAACAGAAGAGCAAACATGAAAAAGAATAAGGGTCTAGAGTTCTACTTACTCAGAAGTAGAGTTTGATTACCCAACGAAGGAACTGGTTGTGCCATAGCAGAGCTTTGTTGGAGAAAAGAGAGATTGAGAAAAGGAGTTGTTTTGCAAAATGAAAGCAGAATGCAAACAAAGAGGCTAGAAGGGGGTCTTTGGGGGCACCCAATGGGCTGGCCCTTAGGCCCAACATATGAGTCTAGGTCCTTAAATATTAAGGACAGAAAAAGTGGGCCTTACATTCAACGCACTTCGGCTTAGCCAATTTGCATAAATATTACCCATAAATAAATGTTTTCATACACCATGGTTTTACATAAAACATTTAGAGAAAATATTTAGAATAATACAACTTTAGAATATTTGTAAATGGATAGAATCTAAACTACTTTCTTTTTTTACCGAAATTTGTCGTGTGCTCTTTTGGACAGGTGGCAAGATCTAATTGGATTGGAGAATTTAATGTATGTTCTCGATGACTCGATGACTCGAATTGAATCCCTCGTTCTCCGGAGGGAGAAGATCCACATACAAAGACTATATGACGCTTAAGTGAGTAAGAGAGTAAGGATCCTTTTTAGAGATAATAAGTTTAAGTGATCGTTTTCAGAGTCCTTATTTCATGGAGGATACTATGTGTATTTATAGGGTCTCTCTAGGCCTTTAGCCCATATGATAATACGTCATATTAATAGTAGGACAATGATACTTTAACCCACTTTTTTTTGACCCACTTTTAACTCATCACTTCAATCAATATTTGATCATCACATCACATCACATCACTAAAAAGAATCATAATAGATGATCTAATGGTGATTGAAGTAGTGGGTTAAAAGTGAGTCAAAAAAGGTAGGTTAAAATATCATTATCCTTAATAGTATAACAACCTACCTCAAATAAGTATAATAACAATAATGTGATATATTACCTAAAATAAGTATAATAATAAGGCGATATATTACTTGATATACTAAATATTCTATTAATATTTAGTATAAAATAATATTAGGATGTAATATGTTAATATTTAGTATTAAGATGTGATCAAAATGCTGAAATTTTCATGACTATTGTTAATATATTGATATTTGAGGGTATTATGTGATCACGAGGCTAATTGGGCCTTATTGGGTTGCGCACCTATTAGGTCGGTTAGGTACATAAGCCCCTCCAGTTTCGGGAGTTTGATCAACGTATATGTCATGCTCACTTTAATCGAGCTTTGAATGGCTTATAATGTTTATTGTAGATGGATCGACCTTAAAGCTGAATTATCTGAGGTCATTCTTGACCATGCATGTGGCTTACCCAATCTGGGTTGTTGCCTTGTATTAGGCGTGATGACATCTTGTCAAATGAATTATATGCTGCCAGACTGGATAAAATTTAAGTGGGCTATGGAGTTGAGTAGAATTTGTCATGTGTTGTCGACTTGGGCATACTTTAGGACATGTTGTTGATCATGACAGGCTTCAGGATGTGTTGCCGATCATGGCATGCTTTAGGGCCTATTGCAGATCATGGCAATCTTTAGGATGTGTTGCCGATCATGGCAATCTTTAGGATGTGCTGCTGATCAAGGCATTCTTTAGGTCGTGCTGCCAATTATGGTAGTCTTTAAGACGTGTTGCTAATCATGGCAGTCTTTAGGACATGCTGCCAAGTTGGATAGGCTTTGGTATGTACTGCCCACGCCTAATTTGTATTGTTGTCTAGGTAACTCGGGTGCCATGTTTGGGAGCTTATGTTGTCGTCTACGTAACTCGTTTGCCACATTTCTGGGCTTTTGTTACTGTCTAAGTAACTCGATCGGTGCCTTGCTGCGGAGGGCTTAATGATTATCGTTACTAGTTTCAGTAACTCAGTGCCTCACTTTGGAGGGCTTTATGATTAAGGTGAATCTATAAGGAGTGCTTAATGTTACTAGTTCAAGTAACTTAGTGTCTCTCTTTAGAGGGCTTTGTGGTTAAGGTGCCTCACTCTAGAGGGCTTTTTGATTAAAGTGCCTCACTTTGGAGGGTTTTAATGTTACTAGTTCAAGTAACTCGATGCCTCTTTGGAGGGATTTTTCTTAAGGTGCCTCGCTCTCGCTCTGGAGGGCTTTATGTTACTAGTTTAAGTAAGTCAGTGCCTGTCTCTAGAGGGCTTTTTCTTAAGGTGGCTCGCTTTGGAGGGCTTTTTGTTTATAGTGTTGCACTCTTGAGAGCTTAATGTTACTAGTTCAAATAACTTAGTGCCTTTCTTTAGAGGGCTCTTTTATTACGGTGCCTCGCTCTATCAAGTTTTACAATAACTAATGTAAAAAATGTATGATTTTATACTGGTAAAGTAAAAAGTAGTTCTTTTTCCTATCATTTGTAAGTTCAATATTACATTTATATTTATATGGAAACCTTACAATCATTTTAGCAATTTTCTTAATACCAATGTAAAATGTGTGATCTATAGTAGAGGTGTCCCTTGTAAGAATGGTAAGTCTTTCAAAAATCTATACATGTCAAAGAAAGGCTTGGCGCATTGATTACTCCATAGAAGATGAGCTCTAACAAGTGTGAAAGATCTTCCTATTCGTATGCCGACGAAAAATCCTTTAAGAATTAGAAGTCTATTGACAATATTTAGTTACAATAAATTCATTGGAAGAAATAATGCATGCTTCTTGTTAGTGAAAAATGACAAGTGCACCGGTCACACATAATAAGTAATAAATATATCGTTTTCTCCACAGGGACTTGTGCAACACTTGACAAATCTCACAATTCACAACTCAAAGAGACAACAAAGCTCACAAAACATAAAGAAACTATTTTTGGTATGTTATCAAATAGTTGGTGTGCAACATAAATTTAACATAGATTATATACAATTATCAATACTAGATTTCATTCACTTTATTCTCATGCATTCACAAACATCTCAATTCCAATTTCATGTCAAAATCAACTCACAAGAATATTCAAATCCTATTCTTAGCGACTATGAGAGTCTATGATAACTCATCAAGTTTCAATTCCTTAAATCCTCAACAAGTGAAATCATACATTAAGTTCAAGAGTCTTAAGATTACTAATGAATCATGTTCTATCCCTAGATACAAGCTTCATTGGGCATTAAATTTTAGTTATAGGTTCAAAAGACATTTTCCAACACCTCAAGATCCACAAATCATGCATGGGTGGCTAAACCACAACAAGCATTAAGCATGAAAATCAAATACTAATATAGAAATGGAAAAGCATATGGATTAACATCACAAAATGCACAAGATTCAGTTTATTACATCTAATCTCAACACATAGGTTTAGCTCTCCATGGTGGATAACCTAGGTTTTACAAATTAGAAAGATAGGGAAGAAATGGAAACCAAAGAGAAGATGCAAGTTCTCTCCCAAGGTTCTTAGCAGCTGCTCCATGCTCCAATTGTGCCTCCCTTTCAGATCAACACCTCCAATTTGTAGATCCTCTCCCTCATCTACCCCAAAAGGGAGAAACACTATGGATGAAGATTGAAGACCCAAGGACTAGTGGGAGAGCTTCCTAGTACCCCAATCAACCTCCAAGGGCCTCTCTTAGTTGCTCTAGGTGAGGAGAAATTGTGGGAGGAAGAAAAGATGTTGAACCCTCACAAGAAAACATGTTTAAATACCCATTTTTGACCTATCAACATCGTCACCGCCAGACACCATCTCTGCACGGCTGGGCGTTATCAGTAAAGTCGCGAAACTGGCAACTCTTAAGATTGAGTTCCTAGCGGCACGTCTCCACCGCCCAGTGGCAAGTTTTACGAATTAAATGGCGCTCAACCCCATCTTTTCATCGCTCAACTTTGTTAGCGCTCAGCCTCACTTTCCATAGCTCAACCTTATGGCGCTCAGCCTCAGTTTCCATCACTCAGCCTTGTGTAGTTTGACAACATTTTGTATTTGAAGCATTGGGCGTGATTCCTTGGTGCCCAACGTGGGTATTTGGCTCAAAATCAAACTTTTGTTTTCCAAAATATGCTCCCTTGGGTTCTTGCTTGTTTACATCCACTAGGATTGCGCCCTATTCATTTATTTACACACTTAAAAGAGAGATTAGAGGTAAAACAAGCATAAAATAGTTAAAACACAAAATAATACAAAACACACTAAACTTGAGAATATAACAAGATAAAAGGTAGGAAATAGTTGATTTATTCGTGACAATAAACACACAAAAAGAGGTAAAAATTGACGTTATCACTCCTTAGCATAGTTTATAAAACTTTTCCTCTAGGCATTAGTCATCACTCACAAGCTATAGTGGTCTATTCTTAACTACTCCTCAATTCACATAACTAGTTCACTAGTTTTGGACGTGTAGAATGCTCTAAGAAAGACAATATCTTTTTTTCATTTTGAGCAACTAAAATGATTTCATGAAAAAGTTCATAAAGGTCTCAAATATTTTTATTAGTAAATTAATGAGTTACTCATGTACATGAGTCCACTTGATCTTTAAAAAGGTATTATCTTTTTTTTTTTCATTTCTATTGTTTTCAACTTATTCATTTGTACTATGTGGACACTAAAAGAAAATAAAACTCTTAAAAGGGGAAATTGATAGTAAAATTAAAGACAAGGACTTTTAACTTCAATTGCCAAAGTCAAGATGGAAAACAACATTAGGGAGAAAGGTGTTTCTTAGGGAAACTTGATTGTTACTTTTGATAGTAACAAAGATTATATTTTCAATTCAGGCATCATTAGCATTTACTTGTAGTCTTCCTCATTGATGACACTATTGTACGATTTTGGTCATTGTACAAGCCTCGTCGCACGCATATAAAAGATGTATAGATTGATATGAACCTTAATCTTATGAGCTTTTCTTCTTATACAAGTGTATCCTAACTAATGTCTTTTTTCATAGTGCATTCACTTGAGTAACATGGTCAAAGACAAACCAAAATGCTAGTAAAAAGAAGCTGGCATGGATGTCGTTCAAGGTTAGTTATTTTGGTTTAATTATAATTGTTTGTTTCTTTTTTATAGTTGTGTTGATACATTTGTAGTGTAATAGACAACCCAACTCGTATGACTGTAGTTATTATGTTATGGAATGGATGACAACCATTATTCGTGCTGGTATTCAAACAAATTAGAAGCAGGTAATAATTTACATTAGTCAAAGTACTTTAAATTTTGTCTTCTTATTTACTAATTGAAATTATTTTCTTTTGTTGCATTTCAACAATTCCCAACCACTGATTTCAGATTCAATTACATATGTTAGTATATTTTGTATGTAGAATACTTTGTACCTTGTACTTAAAATACTTTGTACATTAAGTATTTGCTCTAAAATAGAATTGCTATATATCCTATTCAGACTTTTGGTTGTATTTGGATATATTTTGTGTACTGTTTTGTTTCACGTTTTTAAATTTAGGTAGAGACAAAAAAAAAGTATTCTAAAAAAAGTGACTATAGGCTACAGTTTAACTTAAATCATAGTCTATGGTCGAGTATATATTATATTTTTATCCAAAATTGTAGCCTATACTTTTTTTAAAATATTTTGTATAAAGCTTTTAAGCTACAATTGTCTATCCAACCGTAGCCCATTCCCTTTGTTTTTTATTTTGAGGCTTAAATACCTATTTGGTCCTCATTTTCGTAGTGTTTATTGTTGATGGTCCTAATTTTTTCTAAATGTTTAAAATAATCCTTATTTTTGTAATTTGTGTTTAATTTGGTCCTTTTGTGTCACGCAATTTAAATGAGTAACGAAGCACTACACATATGGCATTGTTTGTATTAGGTCTTCCAATTTGTTTATTACAAGTACAATGAGGTGGAGAAACTAGGTTTAAATTAGGGATTTGGGGGAAAATCTAATTAGGGATTTGGGGAGCAGATTTTGCAATCAGAGGTCTACGATTGTTGGGCTCGTTCAGGCACCTAGGGAAGATTGTCATCATTCTCTTCATTTGGGATTTCGTTTTCAACTTTGCAGATTGTCATCATCGACGAGGTTAGTAATTTTGTCTTCATCGAACATTCGTAATGTGTGTGTTTTGTTTATATTGATGCTTACAAATACCTGATTGTTATACCTCCAAGGTTCTGCCTCTTTCTTATCAAACTTTTCTACAAAAATTTTGTCCTTTCCTTATAAATTGTATTCACTGACGCTATCATTGATGCAGGTTTTGGTCCAAATCTAGGTTTAGTGGTCGAGCCATATGTGACACACTTGTCAACAATATGAGTGAAGCTTTTAACAGTGTCATAGTGGATGCAAGAGGCAAACCAATTATTATCGTGCTCAAGGAAATTAAACTTTATTTGATGAAAAGGTGGGCTACCAAGAGGAAGAAGGTTACCACTTTTTGAAGGATCCATCTGCCCTAAGATCCTTGACATACTTGACCAAGAAAAATAGTTAACAAAGTATTGGATGCCAAGGTTAGGTTTTCTGTTTTTCCCACATTCCACTTATTTTTTATATTTATGTGTACTGATTAACACATTTATGCAGTTGGTCAGAAGACAAACTATTTGAAGTAAGGCACGTATCCATGGTTGGAGATAAGTACACAGTGAATGTGGATGCTCAACACTGCAGCTGCAGGAAATGACTTCTGATGGCTATCCTTTGCTGCCATGCTATTGCAGCAATGAACTTCATCAATATGAATGTTGAGGACTACATACAAATATGGTTTAGGAGGTCCATCTATGAATAAATTTATCAACCCATCATTTATCCAATTAATGGTGAGGTTCTGTGGGAAAGAACTCCCTACTCTGACGTCCACCCACCATATAAGAGAATCTTACCAGGAAGACCCAAGAAAAAGAGAAGGTTGAAAGAATGAGATTTAAGGAAGGATAACACCCAAATGAGCAAAGGTGGTCATAGAAAGAAATGTAGCATATGCCATCAGGTTGGGCATAACAAGAACAGTTGCCCACTTTGACCTGTGGATGAAATGAATACTGTAGTAGAAGTGGAGGCTAAGGAATTTGCACAACCTGCTGACCTTACTGACCAACCACCACCTACACAAGAAACAGAAGGACCTCGAAAAACTCAACCACTACAAAATGAAGTGGAGAATGAATCCACTCAAGCTCCGCAACTAGTGAATCAAAGTGAAGCACCAACACCAACAACACTAGTTAATGTGCAGTCATAGCCATCAACCATCAGGATGAAATTGTAGTTTAGGAGGCCATGCCCATGACTGCCTACATGCAATTTATTTTTTGGCATCAACATGCAATTTATTTTTTTGGCATTTCTGATGTATCTTTGGACAAACTTAGTAGGCCATTATAAGTATTTTAACTTTTACCAAACTTAGTTGAATTTCACTGTTGCCAGACATTGCCAAACATTAATGTACTGAATTTTATCCAATGTTCATCTATTTTATCCAATCTTTATTTACATTTATCCTGATGTACAAATAAGATTTTGATGAAGAGGACATAATCTTCCAATATTTTACACAATTTGTGACTAATATCAACATAACAACTGTAACGTCCTTGCCGAAAATTACTTATTAAAATAAATATGAATATAAATAAAATAACAACCTCATTTATTTATCATCAATTCCCAAAAAATGCGGGAAAATATAAATTTAGAAATCCAACGCGCCATTACAAATAAAAATGAGTCTCATCGTTCATATTACCAACAAAAGTGTCTAAAAATTAATACAATTAAATCCATTATGCAACATAGTAACTAGTAATAAATCCTTGAGATATCCCCACTTCGTCTCTAAGCGTGTGCCTGCTCACCTGCATCAACATATGCTCTCATGTAGCAAGTTACATGATCATCACCACACACACAAATAGGGTGAGCTCATTTAAATAAAATCAACAATATAATATTAAATACCATATTAACAAATGTAAACCCGGGTTAGTACACATTCCCCTTTTCTTTTTACTACTTCACTTCCAACACTTGCCTTTAGACGTCTATCATTTCTATACCCTTTAGGTGAGAACAATGATCGATCTTCGCTGTACAAGTGTCTACTCGCCCCTCCGACTACAGGCCACCACCTGATAGTCCACACGTGGGAATAACCTTGCCACAACATCTCACCGTGACACCGAGTGGAGCTCCCCGAAACAAACATAAAGTTTGTAGCTGTTCCAAACTACCAAATCTCTATCAGAATACTCTGAAGAGGGCAATCACCCGAACCTCGTCGTACGAGCCACAACTCGCACACTCCACTCGACTTCCTAAACCACCAGGCTACAACCTAGAGTGGTCACGTGTTATTCCAATACGGGTTACACTCGTAACTGCACCCCCAGCCAAAGCCTCGCATCATGAACATCACCTAAAGCTGTGTAGATACCTTTCCTCGCGCACCATCACTGAACCAAAACTGCCTGGCGCGCATCTCACGCCGTTAGGCGAAATCTGGGTCCAGACCGCCTAGCGGGCATCACATACCGCCAGGCGCCACGCGCCTGCAGAATCATCACTGCACCGTCACCGCCTGGCGGACTCCGCCCTGCCGCTAGGCACCACTCGTCGTCACCGCCTGGCGCACCCGTCTCGCGCCGCCATGCGCCAGTCTCCTTCCAGCCCCTCTCCCGTTCCATTCCGCCTGGCGGAACACCCTCTACCGCTAGGCACCATGCGTCAACAGTGGCCACTGCCACTGATTTGTGTTCCGTCTGCCTAGCGGCTCGCTCTCGCCGCCAGGCGCCATACCAGTAGCGCAATGCTACTGGTTTTTGGCACCTAAAACAGATCCCAACGAACCTTAAATCATACCACACAACAACTTGTAGAACAATTATGACACGTCAAGCATAGTTCTATCACTAGAATATCATACACACATTTTTAATCATGTAAATTGTAATTACCAATATCGCATAAACTTCTTAAAATAACACAAACAATATAGCATATCAACTACAACACCCAATAAACATAATTTTCATACATCCCTATATGTTCATAAAACTGAATTGAAATTCACACATTGCATTTGACTTTTTTTCTCATTTATTAGCATACCATCTCTCCAACAATAATCCCCCATGCAATGCACACATGCCTCGTTTTACCAAATTAGCATTCTTTCTGGAATATACCTTAGCACATACAGCAAAACATTTATGACATCCATTTCATTATATCACTTTTCCCACCTTCACTGTCTCCAACCTTCCTTAATCCCTAACATGCCATATTCATCTAAATTTTCCATTTTAGACATATACATTTGTAATGAATTTCTAATTGAAGAGCCAACACCACGAAATTCATGTCAATCAATCAAAATAGGCTGCACTGTTAGGTCGCCTGGTGGCAGTTCATACGCCGTTAGGCGGTGCATGCGAATCTGGGTTCTGCCCAGAATTTCCAGCACTGCACTACACACAAATATTCCGATTTTACAATACCAACCTCCATCCTAACATGTTTCTATATGCATATACCATACAAAATTCATACAACACTCATATTATCGTCAATTATGGATAATCAATACACCTTTCATTGCAACATTTAACGATTATTGTCCCCAATCCCAGTATAACCCTAATCCCTAATTTCCATTCGCGAATTCATACAATTTCCAGTAACTTAGTCATTGCAACAATACTTCCTCATGTGAATTCAATCCAAATACAACAACATCACTAACCAACCAACCACGAAAGAAAAACAACAACAGTAGTACAACGCCTAGCAGTTCACTCCCGGCCGCCAGGCGGATCATCCGTAACCTAGAAAAATTGAGTGTACCCACATGTACCGCCTGGCGTTCATAGTTCAAACACAATCCAAAATTCATCATCATACAAAATAACAATAAATCATACACTCAGAACTCCCCTAACCTGGATTTCCTTAGCTTCGCCTTGACTCTCGCAAGCTTTCCCTTGATCACCAATGTCTTCCTTCTCCTTTCTCTCAAGACAGCCCTCAAGCTTCACTCAAAACTCACCCAAAACCCACCAATTCGTGCTCTCTATTGTACCCACACTGATAACCTCACCAAACCTTTTCTCCTTCTCCTAATTAGCTTTTTATTGAGTTCTTAAAATGGCTAAATTGCTTTAAAACGAATTTTGCAATTAATCTATCATTAACCTCCCTTAATGGCCTATTACCTTCTATTTTCCTAGCCACCCTTGTTGCCATACACCCTAGGGTTTACGTGCCTCTTCATGTGCATGCTAGAGTAAATTTTAGCAAAAAGAAAGTACTTTGTTCAAACCAAGGTTTGAACCCATCACCACACAATTCCACTTCAAATGTACAACCAACTCAACCAAGTCATATTACATGATAATATTCATATGTCAAATATTATATCCTTACTTATCACACCCAAGCATCTCTAAAAAAATTACTAAGAATTAAATAACACAATTGGCATACATAGGACTCGAACTCAAGTTCTCTCACACAATCAAAGTACTCTCAACCACTTGAGCTAGCACTTTTCCACGTCAAGAAGGTTAAGGCTTCTCTTACCCCACTAATGCAGAAAGGGCCTTTGGCAGCGGTTGTTTTCACTATTCTGCACCGGTTCGGGAACCGAAGCATATTGGGGCGAGGCCAAAAGGTCATAGCTTTTTGCCTCGGTTAAGAACCGAAGCCATAGAGTCCCCTTTTGGCTTCAGTTTTGCATGCACCCGAGGCCATATGGGCTTCTTTTTTTTAAAAAAAAAAAATTCGATAACCCTTTGGCCTCGGTTTTGGGTACACCCAAGGCCATATGGTCTTTTTTGATACCCTTTTGGCCTCGGTTTTGGATGCACCCGAGGCCATATGGGACAGCTTCCTCCAGCAGGGTTCCACCCAGAGGAGCCCTCGAGTCCCCCACCAATCCCCTCGAGAACCCAGACAGAGAACCCAGACAGAGATCCCCGTTTTCTGCCCTCAAAAACCCTAAACAGAGGAGGTCGATAGGGCGGGGATGGAGGACGAGAACCACCGGATCGCGCCGCTCACGGAGGAGAACGCGACGAGAGTGATGGAGGCGATGCGGGGAGTGTCCTTTGCTGGAGTGGTTGCGGGGAGTGTCCTTTGCGAGAGAGACCGCGCGAGAGAGAGAGAGCGAAATGGAGGGGGCTCGCACACTGGCCAGAGGTGGTCGCAGGTGGCCGGAGATGGTCAACAGTGGTCGGAGGGTGTGGTGGCAGTGGGTGCAACGGAGAGAGAGAGAGAGCACGCGAGAGAGAGAGCGCGAGAGAGAGAGCGCGCGAGAGAGACAGTGCGCGAGAGAGAGAGCGCGAGAGAGAGACAGCGCGCGATGGTGGCCGGAGGAGGAGGTCGCGTGGTGGCCGGAAGGTGTGGTGCAGCGGAGAGAGGCAGCAGAGAGAGAGAGAGTGTTGCAGAGGCAGAGAGAGAGAGTGTTGCAGAGGCTGGCGCGGGGAGGAAGAAGAGGGTTCGCGATTTTCGAACCCTAAATAAACCCTATGGCTTCGGTTCTTCGAACAACCGAAGCCATTGACCCCGTTTTGGCTTCGGGTCCTAATGGACCGAGGCCTATACCCTGACTTCCAGCCACCTTTTGGCTTCGGGTCCTGATGGACCGAGGCCTAAACACCTCTTTGGCACCGGTTTTGAGCGAACCGCGGCCTATACCCCTCTTTGGCTTCGGGTATTTAGAGAACCGAGGCCTAAAACTTGGCTGTAATTGCAAAAATGCCACCGCGCCATTATATGCTTCGGTTCCTGGCCAACCGAGGCATATAAGGCGAGGTAAAATGGGAATTCTGCACTAGTGCCCGCATTTATGAAATAATTATTATTTAATTATTTAAATTTTGTGGGTCTCACAACAACACTACGTTAAATACAATAAGAACACAAGTGAACCCCATTACTAATTGCATCATTTTCTTAGAAAGCTACAATGAATTCTCCAAATCATTTATCTGCCTCCTTTGTGTCATGATGATGGCATCCCTTTTGTCAACATCTTCTCACACCACCATTTGAAGAAGTTACAACACAAAATATTGGAATAACCACTCTATCAATCAACAAACCCAAAATAACACCAAATTTGATTAAAAAAAATATTCATATTGTACAATTAATCTCACCTTGTAATTGTGACAACCTAAAAATTTTCTACCAATATTCTTAGGAGTTCTTGCCATCTTCAAACTTGCCATCTCTCTACAGTTACAAATGGGAGTTAAACCATTTCTTGTTGAACCATCAATATCGCAGGAAGTGCTACAACATTGTTTCCTCCAACGATTACAACCAGAGGTAGAGTAAGAAGATTGGGGGCACGACATACCTAGATAATGAAGGCACCAAAACGAATTGGGAATGGAGGAAGGAATACTCTCAAAATTTCTTTAGGCCACCATTTCATTTTCAAAACCCTACCTTACCTATTTATCCCCAACTTTGTAATGAATCTAGCTCACTATACACAAATAGTCCATGTAATCAAATAAAATGGAAGACGTAATACAAACAATGTCACATGTATAATGCTCCATTACTCGTTTAAACGACATGACACAAAGGAACCAAATTAAACACAAATTGCAAAAATGAGGATTATTTTAAACATTTGGAAAAAATTAGGACCACCAGCAACAAACACTTCGAAAATGAGGACCAAATAGATATTTAAGCCTTATTTTGAAATTGTTCCTGCAGAGAACAAATAAGATGAGTTAGGCACAAGCGTCACCTTACCATGTAGTCCGCTATCTCCTCAGTTGGCCTCTCCCCGATTGATACATGTCAGCTTGAACCTAGGAGGGGTTACCTGCAGAAGAGTCTCCGAAGCTCAAGTAAGTCAAAGTTCTAAGAAGGTCAAATCAGTGATTAATGAATGCGTACCTTTAATTACTAGGGTCCACGTGTATTTATAGAGCATTAATGATGCCTGATTACCTCATGGGTCGGGCCTTGACTTGGGCTCTAGCTTGGGCCATGAATGGGCCTAGGCCCTAACCCAAGCCCTTAAGACCTATTGAATGCGGGGGCTTCTATTTTCACTAAGTTAATTGGAGATATTTGTCTGGGCTTTAATCTTATCGGGTCTGTCGGAGTATCCGGCCTGGGCCGGCTACCTATCTGAGGTTGCATGAGGTGTAGGTTAAAATCGGTACCACTTAGGCTGACTCGGCCAAGGCTGAATACTTGGCTGCCTTGATATATACATTATTTATTTATTTGGTCGAGTTTGGTTAGGTGCGGTACACCAGTCCCTCAGCCTTGTCCGATAGGATTTGTCGGTCAAGGGTGATATGTGTTGATATGCTAGCGGAACCGGCCAGGTGTGATACACCAGTCCCCCAGCCTTTAAGTGTGATGAAAAGTGTTAAGGCTAAAAGGTGGTAACCGTCGGAAGGTAGGTGAAGGGGTGTCAGGGGTCAAATCAATGAGGTTTGGCGCCATCGTTTTTTAAAAGTTATATCTTTCACAATGCTGGTGTCGATTGGCCTGGGGTATTGTTTTGGCGGGAAGGGGTTTTCGTTGTTTGGGATTCTGGACTATAAATATATGTTTCGAAACAGGTGAGGGGTTACGTGGTTCATTTGCGAGAGTTTTGAATTCAGAGATCTTGTGCGCACCATACTGTCCGACTAGTTCCCAAATTCAACCTACATCTCCCCGTAAACACGAAAATAGGTATGTCTAGTAGCGATAGTATATCGTCATCTACGTCTAGTAGTAATGAGAGTACTGAGTCTGAGAGAAGTAGGGGTAGACAATTTGATGAAGAGGGTACAAGTTCTGGGGGCATGGCAAGTGGAATTCTAATGGAAACGGTGAGGGAGGTTCGAGAAGATCCCCCTGAAGAGTTGGTAGAAAGTAACTGGCCGGCTAAAGGTGGCTATGGGTGGGCGGCTGCCGACATCCGTAACCAATCGTCTTTGTTCTGGTGGTCTCGTCTACTGAACTCTTGGTTGAACTGCACACTTGTCATCTCCAAGGGCGTCAATGGGGACATTGTTTCCTTGGAGAGAGTTAGTGCCATCGACCGGGTATGCCATGGGCAGGAGGGTGCTATAGAGAAGTTTTTCTACATGTATATGTGCCATTTTTCTCAACTTCATGTGCGGTTACCGTTAGACGGTTTCACTATGGGCGTATTGCGCGCATTGAATGTGGCACCTACGCAGCTGCATCCGAATAGTTGGACCTACTTGCAGGCTTTCCGCATCTTGTGCCAATCCTTATATTTGGAGCCCACTCCTTACGATTTTTTGTATGTTTACAATACTAGACCCCGCCGACCGGCTACTTGGCTATCCTTTATAAGTCGCCCTAGTATTAGCAGACTGGATGCATTTTCCCAGTCTTTCAAGAATTTCAAGGACGGGTACTTCAAGGTTGTCGTTAAAGAAGGAGGCAAGGCTCATTTTTTGAATGCAGATGGGAGTACCAAATTCTCTTTTAGTTGGACAGGCAATCCTTCTCGGTATAAGGACATGGGGATGGATGAATTATCGGATGGTGATAAGGAGGTGGTGGAGATCTTATTGAAGTTTGTTGATAAGTTGCCCACTAAGGGCCTAGTTAGAGTTTATAATTCGGTGCATCCGATAATAGATATCGAAGGTATCTGTTTATTACTTAAACTGTGTTAATAATTCTAAGTTTTTTTTATCCGAGTTGTAATGTATTATTGTAGGGCACATGGCGCAATCTGGAAAGAAAAACTTGGCGTTTTTCCAATCGCTGAGGAAGGAGATGACCGCTAAGGCCAAGGCAGCTGGAAAGACTGACGTTCCCAATTTGCAGGAATCTGTGGTGGAGGTGCATATGCACGACGGGACGAAGAAGAAGGCTGAGTTACCGCCTCGACACGGGAGAGGAAAAGATGTGAAGAGAGTGAGGGCGGTTTTGCTCGGAACGGGGTCGGCTAGTGGAGCAGGGTCGGCCAATGGGGAGAAAGGGTCGGAATCTGGTTTGATCGAATTGCCAGAGATATCTGTCCGGAAGGATATTTCAATTACCTTCCCAGATACCATTGTAAACTCCATTGACGGCATGGATGCGGACGATATCGTTAGGACGATGGTCGAGTTTGGAAGCAAGGCTTTAGTATTGAGCTGCTGTGTGGGGTCTCTATATAAGAGAGAAGTGAAGAAGGGGGGTCGGGAGAGGGTGGAGGAGTTGCAGAGGAAGGTTGACAAGCTAGAAGAGGAGAAGGCTACGCTAGAGAAGGCAAAGGAGAGTTGGGACGCAGAGAGAAAGAGGCTGACTACCTGGAGGGTTCGTTGTTTAGATTCTGAGGAGAAATTAAACAAGAGAATAGGGGAATTGGAAGAATATTATGACGATTTGAAGGAGAAGTATGACAGAGCTGTTGGTGAGCTCGATGATCTGAAGAATAGCATCATACAAGAACACATTAACGGTTTTGAGAAAGGGCTACGCCAAGCGGCATTTTTCCATGGGAAAATCGATGTTACGGACGTGAAGTTTGATGTTAACAAGGATGTTATTGACGGGAGGCTTGTGAATCAAGATGTCGACAGTGATGGTGAGGAAGCGGAAGCGGGGGTGGAGGAGAAGGCAGCTGAAGAGGTGAATAAGGCGGTTGATGCTGGGGAGGTAGCTCCTGATGCGGCAGAATAGGACTTTAACTTTTATTGATTTGAAAATATTTGAGCCTATGTCTGTAATAGCCAGTACATTATGTTACGTTGGTATACTTACATTTATGTTTAATGTGATTAATGTTCTGTATTTTATGTGTATGCTGAGTTTCGATAGTTTGTGATGTATATGTGACGCGATGAATTATATGTTAAGGGTGTTCGACCCAGGATGCTTACTTGGGGTAAGGGTGGGGAACTTAAACGAATTAACCACAAGTGGAGGGTGTTCGACCCAGGCCGCTTACTTGGGGTAAGGGTGGGGACTTAAACGAATTAACCACGAGTAGAGGGTGTTCGACCCAGGCTGCTTACTTGGGGTAAGGGTAAGGAACTTAAACGAATTAACCATGAGTAGAGGGTGTTCGACCCAGGCCGCTTACTTGGGGTAAGGGTGGGGAACTTAAACAAATTAACCACGAGTAAAGGATGTTTGACCCAGGCCGCTTACTTGGGGTAAGGGTGGGGAACTTAAACAAATTAACCACGAGTAGAGGGTGTTCGACCCAGGCCGCTTACTTGGGGTAAGGGTGGGGAACTTAAACGAATTAACCACGAGTAGAGGGTGTTCGACCCAGGCCGCTTACTTGGGGTAAGGGTGGGGAACTTAAACGAATTAACCACGAGTAGAGGATGTTCGACCCAGGCCGCTTACTTGGAGTAAGGGTGGGGAACTTAAACGAATGTGAAAGAAAACACATGGGAAAGTCGTATAGTTGGGAACCCTTCTTTTTATTTATTGAATAGGGGTGCCTCGTTAAAACCTCCCTGGCCAAAACCCTCCTAAGGGAAAAAAGACCAGGTCAGGAAAAAGAGTACACCCGGGGTTACAAGTATTGGTTTGATTACAATATACATTCAACTGAAGTAGAACTTGAGGTGGGATACATTCCAAGTGTTGGGAATCTCTTTCCCAGATAAGTGTTCTAGGCGATAAGCTCCTCCTCCTGCATCTTTGCGTATGCGGTACGGGTCGTCCCAATTTGTCGAGAACTTGCCATCCTTCTTTCTAGCACTGCTGGCCATTCTCCATACTAGGTCCCCGATGACGAATGATCGTGGACATAAATTTGCGTTATATTTCCTGGCAGCTCGTTGTTTGGCAGCTAAATTGGGTATCTGGGCTTTTTCTCTGAGTTCGGGTAGAAGGTCGAGGTGTAAGGTCATGTTTTGGTGATTGTGGGTTTGGGTCGTACAGTTCTCGACGTAGGGATGGTTCGCCAATTTCTACTGGTATCATGGCGTTTGCACCGTAGACTAGGCTGAATGGGGATTCATTTGTTGATGATTGAGGGGTGCATCTGTAAGCCCATAGTACTTCTATTAATTCTTCGGGCCATCGGCCTTTGACGGTATCCAATCTCTTGCGCAACTCCACGAGGATAACTTTATTTGCCGCTTATGCTTGTCCATTGGTTTTTGGATGTTCAACAAAACTTGTGATGTGCTTGATGCCTAGGCCAGTGTAGAATTTGGCTAACTCTTTGTCAATAAATTGTCGATCGTTGTCTGTGATGATGGTATGTGGCACACCATATATGCATATAATGTCCTTCCACATAAATTGTTCAACTTGCTGGGCCGTGATGGTAGTTAGAGGCTTGGCTTCTATCCATTTAGTGAAGTAATCGACGGCTACAATTAGGAATTTTACCTGCCCCTTGCCGGGTGAAAAGGGGCCGAGAATGTCCATTCTCCACTTAGCGAATGGCCATGGGGATAGTATGTGGTGTAGTTATTCTTGTTTCTGGTGAATAAGGTTGCCATGTTTCTGACATGGTTTGCATTTTCTGACATAATCTTGGCAATCTGCTTCTATGGTCGGCTAGAAATATTCGGCTCTAAGAACTCTAGTAGCCATGGTGCGTGCGCCGGAATGATAACCACAAATACCTTCGTGTAGCTCTTTGATAATATACTGTGCTTGCTCTATCGTGACACACTTAAGGAGGGGTTGACCATATCCGCGTTTGTAGAGGTCATCGCCTATCATGGTGTACCTGGCGGCTTTAGCCAACCAAGTTTTGTCCGCATCTAGGGGGTGCCGGTTTGGAGGTATTGGATGTAGGGGGTGATCCAGTTTTGGCTTTGGGAGAGGGTGACGTTGTTAGTTGGGGTTTGGGTTAAACTTTGACAAGTGTATGTGATGGAAGGCGTGGATAATGTTTGTTGTAGTAAGGATTGGTGACGGTTTTTCAGCTTGGTTCTGGCCAATTTGGAGAGAATATCGGGTCTGATGTTGTCGGTCCTTGGGATGTGTTCGATGCAGACTTGTTCGAAGGCGGATTGAATGACTGCACGGACCAGATGGTAATACTGTAGAAGGATGGGGTCTTTGATCTGGAACTCGTCATTTAGATGGCCTACAATGAGCTTGGAGTCAGTTTTGCACAATCTCTTGACGCCTACCTCACGGGCTAGGGAAAGGCCGGCGAGGATGGCTTCGTATTCAGCTTGGTTATTTGACATTTTGAAGGCAAAGTGAAAGGATTTTTCAATGAGGATGTCGTTGGGGCATTCTAAGACGATGCCGGCACCGGCCCCTCTTGGATTTGAGGAACCATCTACATGAAGCGTCCACTCGTCCTCTATGGGTGTTTGCTGTAGGTCGTTGACAAAGTCTAAAAGACACTGGGCTTTAATGGGGCCATGGGGTTCATAGCGGATGTTGAATTCTGACAGTTCGACGGCCTATGATGACATGCGTCCTACTAGATCTGGTTTTTGCAATATTTTTTGGATTGGGTAGTCGGTTTTAACGGTTATGGTGTGGTTTTGGAAATATGGGCGTAGGCGGCGTGCCGCGTGGACCAAAGATAGGGCCAGCGTTTCAGGATCTTGCAACGTTCTGCTCATAAAATATACAGGATGTTGCGTGCCTTCTATTTCTTGGACAAGCGCGGCGCTGACGGTATAATCGGTGGTTGTGATGTATACAAGTAGGGGTTGATGGGTGTCTGGCTTGTGGAGGATAGGTGGGGAGGTTAGGGTTGTTTTCAATTTTTGGAAAATTTGTTCACAATCATCAGTCCACGTGAATCGGGTGGATTTCTTTAGGAGTTGGATTATGGGTTGGATTTGTTCGGCTAGTTTGGGTAGGAAGCGGGAAATGGCTATGAGACGGCCAATGAGACGTTGGACCTCCTTAATGGTAGTGGGGCTGCACATTTCGATGATGGCCTTGCATTTTTCAGAGTTGGCCTATATGCCGCGTTGGGTTAACATAAAACCAAGGAATTTACCCAGATCAACGCCGAATACACACTTGTCAGGGTTTAGGCGAATGTTGTATTGGCGTAGTGCGGAGAAGACTGCTGACAGATCCTCGGCATGTTGGCGATGACTTGGGGACTTGACAACCATATCGTCGACGTATACTTCGACACAGTGTCCCATTAGGTGGCTGAAAACCTTGTCCATCAGTCGTTGGTAAGTTGCTCCGGCGTTTTTGAGGCCAAAGGGCATGACCCTATAGAAGTAATTGGCATCGTCCGTGATGAAGGCGGTTTTGTGCATGTCTGATGCGGCCATGGGAATTTGGTTATACCTAGAATATGCATCCAAAAAACTAAGCACCTTGTTCCCTGCCGCGCCGTCCACGAGTCGATCAATGTTGGGTAAGGGGTAAGCGTCACGAAGGCAAGCCTTGTTTAGGTCCGTGTAATCTACGCACATCCGCCATTTGCCATTGGCTTTCTTCACCAACACAACGTTAGAAAGCCAAGTGGTGTACTGAGCTTCTTCTATAAATCCTGCGCTTTGTAACTTGTCGGCTTCAACCTTGGTTGCTTGTCGCCGTTCTTCGCCAAACTTGCGTTTTTTCTGGGATACATAACGGGTTTCTTTATATATGGATAGTTTGTGGGATGCGACTTGGGGGTCCACTCCAAGGAGGTCGGCGGCTGACCAGGCGAAAAGATCAGTGTTGTAGATGAGGATGGGTGTAATGGTGGCACGCTCGTCAGAGTTTAAACCGGTGCCTAGGTTAATAGAGTGACCATTGGGAAGCTCTAGAGGGGAGGTGTCCTCAACTGGTTCAAGGCGAACATCCTGGCCTATTCTGGGGTCAAGATCTTCGCCAGATAGGGCTATGCTGGAACTAGGGGGTCGTTCGATATGGTTGGTTTGTTGGATTAGGAGTTGTGGTCGCAAGCTGGCCATGTAGCATTCGCGTTCCAAGCGCTGGTCGTAGTGGATGGTAAGGATGTCGCCGGACGGGGCAGGGAACTTCATGGCCAAGTGAGAGGTTGAAACGACGGCGCCAAGGGTATTGAGGGAAGGACGGCCCAAAAGGATGTTGTAGGATGTTGGCGCGTCGACGATAAGGAAGCGGATTGGAATGGTTTTAGTTTGGGTCCCCTCCCGAAAGACGGTGTGGAGGTCAATGTAGCCCCGGGTGGATACCTGTTCACCAAAAAAGCCATATATTGGCTCGTCATATGGAACCATGGCGGTGTCAGGAAGTTGAAGTTTCTGGTAGGTGGCCCAGTAGAGGATATCAACGGAGCTGCCTTGATCAATGAGGATTTTCTTAACAGCGTAATTTTCTATTTCAACCGTGATAACCATGGGGTCATCTTGTTGATGGTCGAGGCCGTGAAAGTCATCATCTGTGAAGTAGATTGGAGGCATACGGCGTCTGTGGTGGGAATGGGTGATGTGGTTGATAGATTAGATATGGCGGATGTGTCTTTTTCTGGTAGAAGAGGTGGATCCTCCGCTAGCAAAGCCACCAGAGATGGTGTTAATGGTGCCACGCAGGGGAGGGTCGGTAGGGGTGATGTCGGTGCGGGTCGGCTCCGGTTCTTGACTGGTGGGTTGGGCGGGGTGTTTGTCGTGACGGGAGTCATGTGGAGGACGTTTGTGATCAGATCGAGGGGGGTGGCGGGATCGAGAGGAGGAGGAATGGTCCTCTCTACGGATGAAGCGACGAAAGTGGCCAGCACGGACCGGTTCTTCTATTTTATCCTAGAGTGCTTTGCATTCTTCTGTAGTGTGACCATGGTTGCGGTGGTAGCAGCAATATTTGGTCATATCGGCGTTGGGAGGTGTGGTTGTCTTGCGTGGTGGAGGGATTAGATCAGCTTGTAGGGCTTCGTCGAGGATGCGGGAGCGTGCTACGGTAAGAGCGGCGTATCTGGTGAAGCGAGGTTGGCGGGGTTCGCGTGGGCGGGTATCAGGACGTGGGTTAGGTTGTGGGGTGGGGTTGGCGGTGGTGGCTACATAGTCGTTGCAAAATTTGGTGTGGAGGGTTTGCATTTCCTCCATGCGGACATAATCAGCTGCACGTAACTTGAGTTCGTGCATGGAGGCAGGTGGGTGGAGATAGACGTTGTTGGCGAAGGGGTCGGGTTGTAAGAAGAGTTGTGGCACTGGAGGATCATCTCCTGATTGAGGTGTGGTGTACGAAGAGCTGCCTTACTGAAGCGATCTATGAACGCTCTGAGTGGTTCGTTTTGTTCTTGCTTGATGCCCACGAGGGAGATGGTGGTAGTTTGGTGTGGGCGGCTGCTGGCGAAATGGGTGGAGAACATGTGCGAGAGGACGTCGAAACTGTCGATGGAATAAGGCGGAAGGGTGGTGAACCATTCTAGGGCAGGGCCTTTGATGGTGGTGGGGAAGGCTTTGCAAAAGACTGCGTCTTGGGATGTGTACAGGGCGGCACGTGTGATGTAGACTTTAAGGTGCTCGTCAGGGTCAGTTTCGCCAGTATAGCGATCCAGGGTGAAAGGTTCCCACTGGGCCGGAAGAGGGGTGTTGGCGATAAAGTCAGTGAAGGGGTGACGGCGTCTGGGCTGGTGGGGAGGGAGTAGGTGAGGTGGGATGGGGTGGTTGATCATAGCGGGGAAGGTGGAGGTGAGGTTGTGAGGGGGGATGTGGGTTGTTAGAAGGTATTGTGGGTTGTATGGTGGAATATGTGTGGTGTGTAGGGTGGTGGGTATGTTGTAGGGGATCTGGGTGGTAGGGAGGGTAGCGGTAGGGGTTGGGGGTGCGGTGAGCCCCGGTTGAGTAGATGGGAAGTGAAGGGGATGGGTAGAGGGAATGGGTGTTTGTTGAGTGGTGGTGAAGGTGTGAGGAGTGGGGTTGTACTCGCTTTCTTCCTTTGTGAGCTGGAAGGCCGGAGACTTCACAGCTTCAGAGGTTTCCTTGGCTTTTCCCTTCAGATTGGGATCAGCTTCGATCCTTCGCCTCTGGCGAGAGTTCTCTTGTCGTAGCGCCTCCATTTCGTCAACGTTGTGTTTCTTCAAATCTGCGAGTTCTTGTTGCATCTTTGCTTGGCCGTCTAGGATGGCGGCCAGATCAGGGGTGATGCCAGGAGGTCCAGAGGGACCAGCATCCGCATGCTTGTTCACTCCAGCTTTGCTACGGGTGGAAACCATCTTCAGAGAAGAACGGGTACTAAAGGTGTTCGTCTCGTGCCCCACGATGGGCGCCAATTGTTCATGCAGAGAACAAATAATATGAGTTAGGCACAAGCGTCACCTTACCATGTAGTCTGCTATCTCCTCAGTTGGCCTTTCCCCGGTTGATACATGTCAGCTTGAACCCAGGAGGGGTTACCTGCAGAAGAGTCTCTGAAGCTCAAGTAAGTCAAAGTTCTAAGAGGGTCAAATCAGTGATTAATGAATGCGTACCTTTAATTACTAGGATCCACGTGTATTTATAGAGCAATAATGATGCATGATTACCTCATGGGTCGGGCCTTGACTTGAGCTCTAGCTTGGGCCATGAATGGACTCGGGCCCTAACCTAGGCCCTTAAGACCTATTGAATGCGGGGGCTTCTATTTTCACTAAGTTAATTGGAGTTATCGGTCTGGGATTTAATCTTATCGGGTCTGCCGGAGTAGCCGGCCTGGGTCGGCTACCTATCTGAGGTTACATGAGGTGTAGGTTAAAATCGGTACCAGTTAGGCTGACTCGGCCAAGGCTGAATACTTGGCTGCCTTGATATATACATTATTTATTTATTTGGTCGAGTTTGGTTAGGTGCGGTACAGAAATATTTTTTATTAGTTGTATAGGTCACAGTTCTACCCAAAATCGTATGTTATACTTCTATTTTTTTTTTAAAAAAATTGTTGTCCTGAAGCTTTTAGGCTACATTTTCTCTTGAACTATAGCCTATACCCCTCTTTGAAAATGGTTTTAGGCTATGGTTATCTGATGAAACTATAACCTATCCTTGATTATAGGTACGATTTTCAACTATAGCCAATAACCCTCCTTTTTTACTATGCTTGAATATACTATGATTCATGAATGAATCGTAGTATAGTGTTGAACAAAACTGAACCATATCCCTTTAGTGCACTAGTGTTCACTAGAGGAAAAATAGGCTCAAGGAAAACTTTCCTAGGGAGGGAAAACCTCCATTTTTCACTTTAACAAACATAGTTTCCACTCTTCATAGCCTATACTCAGCCACTTAAAGAATAGGCTACAATTTTACAATGAACTGAACCTGCACCACTAAATAGGGTTAATTTAATTTTTTTTACTTGGCCCACACACACCATTGTTGCCTTAAGACCAATGTAAATTGTGTCCTCTATAGTACATGGATAATGATACACTGACCCCTTTTTTTGACCCCATTTTTACCCGCCTACGTGGCATACCATATTTAATTATTTTAAAAGTGTTAACGTGATTTGAGGCAGACTACAAGCTTACTTTGTGTGGTGTGCACGCGCGTGAAAGGGAAAGAAGATTTTAAAAAATATTAACCAACGTGCTGCAGTAAAAGAAGAACAGTTTGGACAAACGTTTTCCCTCGTTCTTCTTCTGCAAAGGTTCCTATTCCACAAAGCTTCTTCATCCACAAAGCCTTTTCTTCTACAAAGCTTCTTTCACAAAGGTTGTTGTCATTGATATTTTGTGTGGTTATAAATCGGAGCGGAGACCGGAGTTGTCGAGAGTGGATTGGGTTGTTGGACGCCGAAGTTCACCGGAAATTGGTGGCTACTGTTGGGCGCATTGCTTGGCCGCAGTATTAGTCGCGTTGTTCTTGGTTCATTGAAGGCCATTCACAAAACTAATCTTCGCCCGGTAGGTTTTTGTCAAAAACCCCTATTTGAAGGGTGTTAGTCCCGAAATGCTTAGTTGTTGAAGGTAGGTGAATGTAAGCTTTTTATTCCATAGTTGAACGAGTTTTCTGCATTTGAACTCATTGTTTTATTTTTGACAATAATTTGCGGATAAATGGCTGTGAAATTGGAGTTGAAGTTGTGTTGATTGTTATGTAATAGGGCTTTCGTAATAGAATCAGGGTATTTTTTGACTTCGTTGCTGGTACATTCTGAATTTACGGTTGAACATGGTGTGTTTCGTTGTTGTTTAGGCATAAGTATTTGTGGTCTTTGTTTTACATTTGGGATTGTATTTAATTAGTGTGGTTTTATAATGGAGTATTTTGTCATTCCTTGATTTATGAAGTGGATTTTTTCTTGAATGGAGTTTGTTGTGATTCCTTATTGTATTATTATTATATTTTTATAGGTTGTTGATGAATCATGGGTGAAAAGAGTAGAAAAGAGAAAGTCGTAGAAGAGGAACAAGTGAGTGTGTTGAATTGATGTTTTGCATGCAAAATTTAAAATTGTGATATGAATAGTTAATAATGCAGTGTGTTTTCTTGTTTTCAATGAGAGGTGCAATTAATTAATTTTGTGGACACAAAATATATTATTCAAATGAATAATTTGTTGATGGATGCACACCGTTCACGGATTGGAGTGACACCTTTCAAATGTTGTTTGGAGATTAAGAGATCTTTAGATATATGTACTCCTTTAAAACAACAAATGGTTCGTCGATGGGATTCATGTGAGCAATGTTTTCGTATCTGGCAGCGTCTTGTCCCCTTTGCTATTGTCGATGTATATATGAGCTTGGGTTTGAGTGTAGTTGGGGAGGATGTTGAGTTTGATGCTTATGGTTGTAGTTGTGTTGGTTCACTTTTTAGTGGTGAAAGTATAACAATCAAAGGTATTATTAAACTGATTAGTTGTACAATAGGCACCGAGTAGGATGATGTTGACAGTGTTTGTCGGTTGTATATGTTATTGTGTTTTGTTGTTCTGTACTTTCCAAGAAATTCAAAATGTGTGTGTAACATATTGTTTAGGATATTAGACAATCTTGATACTTTGATGAACTATAATTAGGGTGGGGCAGTTCACACATTTTTGGTTAATGGACTAAGTTGTGCACATTTGGTAGATTGCAAGCAAAAAAATCAACATAACATAACCTTACCTGGATGCGTTTTGGTCTTACAGGTAATATGTATTTTTGTATTGTTTATTTATTAGGTTTAGTAATTGTTGTTGTGTTTAGATTTGATTCATTTATGTGTTATGTTGTAGATTTGGGCGTTTGAGCGACTTGGATTAGGCGGGCCCAATAGAGAAATTATTTTCCCAAGAATTTTGTGATGGCCAAGTTTGAAGTTAAAGACAACTAGCATTGAGAGGCTTTTGATTAAACCGAAGGTAATGAATTTTGTTATTTAAAATTATTTATTTGGTTATATTCATTATTTTGATATCATTGATTATGATGTATTGATTTTTTAAACTCTTTTGTAGATTATTTGGGATTGGGCATTAACGATTGAATGTAGATCAAATCCATATGTTCGGGCTGCACTGAATATTGATGGTGAAGCAATCAATGAAGATGATGACGACAATGTTGAATCTAATTTTGAGGAGGCTTGCATGAAGAAAGTGAAAATGAATGAAAGGGAACTAATTGCCATGAAGAAAGAGCTTAAGATGCTGCAGGATGAAGTATTCTTACGTGGTAAATGGTCGTCCCAAAAAGAGACTAATGTTGGAGATGATAAGGTTGATATTTTTGAAAGAAGCGGACAAAAGCCTTCTTGTTTTGATGATATGACAAAAGTTAGTAGAGATAAAGTTCATGATCATGTTGACATCAATAAGGTTTCTGAAGGTTGTGGACAAAAGGGTGTTAGAAAGGCAAAAGTTAAACGACAATATACTCCATTTAAATGGTAAGAACCTAAATTACGTGTTCATGTTAGTAATTAATGTATAATGTACAATAATTTAATTGTAGACTATTGTGTTGTTGTGGACTATATTGTTTGCAACAAATATTATGATGTATAATGAAAGGAAGATGAATCAAAGGCTGCAAAGAATCATAATGAATCCCATGTACACGGTATTATTATCATATTTAGTTGAACTTGATTTTTTGATAAAAATTCTTTGAAATTGACAAAGTGCTTAGTCGAATGCATAAATTCGTTTTACATGACAACAATAAAAGAGTTACGAACAGACGTGTTTGGAAATTAAGCGACTACAATACCTTTTTTGTAGCTTACTGGTTGTCATGCAAGAGATCTTTAGCACTGATTTTGTATAAAAAATTTTACTCTTGTACATTCTTTTTTTGTTGCCATGCAAGTTGGTCCATTGTTGGAGTTAATTGCTAGTTTGTACATTAACAGATTTATTGATGATTTGATGGTAATCCAACCATTTCAATGTGATTACCATTGATGGCAAACGAAATTTGTTGTCAAAACAGACTCGAAAGAGAGTTGTAGTAGTCCTTGTACTATATGTACACTTGAAAAAGACAATTATACAGGCAGATTAATATACTTAAATTTACAAAGACAAATGTTAATTTTTTTTAATTCAATTTTAGTGACTTCATTGAGAGAAGTTTATTTATCAGTTTACGTTAATCGAATTTTTTTCAATCTGTTTAGCTTTGGGTGCATATTACTGTTTTTGAAAAAAAAAAACACTTCCAATACTCCTTGTACTAAATGTAGACTTGAAAAAGATAGTTATTGAGGTAGAGGAATATAGTTAATTCTAAGAACAAAAATATTAGGTATTTTTTCTATGTTCAATTTTATTTACTTGTTTGAGAGGTTTATTGATGATTTAACATTAATCCAAACATTTCAACCTGTTTTGCATTGGGTGCATAGTACTGTTTTTGAAAAAAAAAACACTTCGAGTACTCCTTGTACTAAATGTACACTTGAAAAAGACAATTATTAAGGCAGGAGAATATAGTTGATTTTAAGAACAAAAATATTGGGTATTTTTTCTATGTTAAATTTTATTTACTTGTTAGAGAGGTTTATTGATGATTTAATGTTAATCTAAACATTTCAACCTGTTTTGCATTAGATGCATAGTACTGTTTTTGAAAAAAAAACACTTGAAAAACACTTCCAGTACTCCTTGAACTAAATGTACAGTTGAAAAAGACAGTTATTGAGGCAGAAGAATATAATTAATTCTAAGAACAAAAATATTAGGTATTCTTTCTATGTTGAATTTTATTTACTTGTTTGAGAGGTTTATTTATGATTTAACGTTAATCCAAATATTTCAACCTGTTTTGCATTGGGTGCATAATACGGTTTTTGAAAAAAAAAACACTTGAAAAACATTTTCAGTACTCCTTGTACTAAATGTACACTTGAAAAAGACAGTTATTGAGGCAGAAGAATATAGTTAATTATAAGAACAGAAATATTGAGTATTTTTTCTATGTTCAATTTTATTTACTTGTTTGAGAGATTTATTGATGATTTAACATTAATCCAAACATTTCAATCTGTTTTGCATTGGGTGCATAGTACTACTTTTGAAAAAAAAAAACACTTGAAAAACACTTCCAGTACTCCTTGTACTAAATGTACACTCGAAAAAGACAGTTATATAGCTGGAACAATATAAATCTTTATAATTAACATAATCACACTAAAGATATGTTGGAGAGTGAATGGATTCAATTTGTTGCTTCTATTTGTAGGTTGAACATGACTTTTTTTTATTTATTTTTTAAAATTTACAAAGCATAAATTCTTCATCTTAATACTATAACAACAATTAAACAATCATTCCCAACTCAAATGGACTACCTACAAATGAGTTTCGTAAGTTTCTTTTTACAATACAATAACTGCATTTTTCATATGTGCTTTATGTACAAAAAAGATGTAAAAAATATCGTTGACGAACATGACTTTTTTTTAATTTTTTTAAATTTAAAATTCTTGATCTTAATATTGTAATAACAATTAAACAATCATTCCCAACTCAAATGGACCACCTACAAATGAGTTTCGTAAGTGTTTTTTTACAATACAATAACTGCCTTTTTCATATGTGTTTTATGTACAAAAAAGATGTAAAAAATATCGTTGACGAACATGATTTTATTTTTTTAATTTCAAATTCATAAATTCTTGATCTTAATAATGTAACAACAATTAAACAATCATTCCCAACTCAAATGGATCACCTACAAATGAGTTCCGTAACTGTCTTTTTACAATACAATAACTACCTTTATCATATGTGCTTTATGTACAACACAGTTACAAAAAAAATTATTAATGAACTTGACATTTTATAAACAGTTTATTTTTCATTACAACTTATTTTAAGTACATAACTTTAACTTCTCAGTGCCAAAATAATACAAATATCAGTCACATGTCAACTACAACCTATTAATATCTCGCACAAAACATGTCTTCTTATAGTTCAATAAGTGTCTTTCTGAGATATGGTTTCTGTACCACAAAGTTACCAGAATTATTCTTTTCTGACATCATTTATCTGCTAAATAATTTCATTACAAATCACCACAAAGACTTTCGAAAAGTCATTATTCATTAACTACACCATAACAGTACAAAAACACAACAAAACAAATTGTTCACAACTACATGTTTCATACATTTAAATTACATAAATCAAAATGATATTTCATTTTCATCAAACAAAACAAAACAAATAGATATTGTTGCAACTCCAACAACTATTTTGGTATCCTTTTCTTCTTTGAACCATAACTTGCGAACGAAGTTTGGATTACACGGCTTTTGAATCGTAATCGTGGATGATTCATTATACGCACGTACATATTGTTGTTGCTTACATCTTTATCTTCTGTAGCTTCACCTTGGCTATTGTATTCCACCTTACAACGTTAAGAGTAACATAATACCTAAGATCTGCCAATTGTTGAAACTAAGTTGTTCTTTGCAGTTCTGAAGGCATTTCGTTTCACAGGAGTCTTTCATCGTGCTTGTCTTTCAGGGATATGCTGCTCTTCACTTGGAACATGCACTTCATTCAAATTAATAGGAGAAACAAATTCATCTTTAGTTCTTTTAGTTTTCCTCTCATCCAAAGTTGATTTTAACTTAGCAATGACTCCAGCAAGTTCCTGAATATCATGTTCTTGCTGTTCAATTACACTCATAAGCTACTGCTTTCTTTGGTTCCACCAGAGACACACTATTTTCTCTTTCTTTTGTCACACTCACCATCACCTTTTGATAAAGCTTCTTTCACAACTAACACACATAGTTCTTCCTTGGACAAAGATCATGCACAATCTGAAATTTAATTTCAAAGAAACAACATCATTAAATTGCTAAAAGAACTCATACAAAAAACATTGGACGAAAAAATAATAGAAAGTACCACATTATTTTTGAAACTACTTCTTATTGAAACATCTCCAACTTTGTAATCAATCCAACGTAACAACCTTGGAAATTTGGATTGAATAACTGCACCCTTTCTCTTCACAAATAGAAAGTGATCAAAAGCCCATAGCTACAACATACATAAATACAATTCATTTAAAATAAAGTTACTGATTCATAACAAAAACCAAAATGCTACAACATAAAATTCAGGAAAAACTAACTTACTTACCTGCAATAAATATACACATCCGACAACATGGAAGTGTTTTCGATGTAATTGCTTCTTCAAAACAACTGACGGAATACACAAACTACCAACCAAGTACTTATAAACCACACCACCCCTTATATTTAACTAGACTAGTCAAATCATCTACAATTTTAAAAAGTGAAACAAAGACTGTTCCATTTCTATTAGGCAAAAGAAACTCATATATGCCTAACAGAATGTACAGCCGACAAAAATCTTCTACATCAAGACACACACACTTAGTCAAGAGATAATTATATAGTATAGTAATTGTTACCATTTTTTCAGAAAATTTCTTCCTACAAACACTATCAACGTCAATCTCCTCTAAATCAATTATATCTCCATAAACCCTCAACCCCAGGCCTACACATACGTCTAATAACTTAAACGTTACAAATTCAGAGTTAATTATGAAACCTCCTCTGCTCTCCACCCACACATTACTTAACTCAAATAGAAGCTTTCGACTAATCTTAACTCTTTCATGCAACAAAACAAACCACCAAAACGGTGTTCCTTGAATACATTGTTTTTGCTCCACACTTAACTTCTTGTTAAACAAACCAATATACTGTGTTCTACAAAAATGCCTGAAATTAATCTGCAAATATTCGTATTACAAACCATATGTTAAACTTATTCTACTGAAATATAAATTAAATTACAGAGCAACAAAAACTAAAATACCTGACTTATATCACTACAATCTCCAACTTCACAACCTTCACTACATACGGAACCTTCACTAACGTCACTCAAGTCAACTGAACTGACATTATCAAATGCACTAACCAAATTTAATTTACACAAATTCGGCACAGATCAATAAAATTACACACAACATAGTCAAAAACCAACAAACTCACTTTCTAACATCCAACAACACAAATCCAGTTCTCTTTTTGTACCCACCCAAGTCTAAATGCCGAAATCAACAAACTCACTTTCTAACATCCAATAACACAACTCCACTTCGCATTTTGTACCCACCCAAGCTTAACTGTCGAAACGCTTCTTCTTCAAAAGCATTCGCACATTCGAACCATTTTTGCTTACACAAACCCGTTCACTTTTTTTTCAAAACAGTTTCAAATAAATACATATTTTTGGGATCTAAAATTACTTAGCTTTTTGAACACATTTCGAATTAACAGTCCACAACAACATTTAGGATTGAGAGAGCATCGATTTGGGGAACAAGAACAGATGAACATGGCCTTTCACTCGAAAAGAAGAACATACGAAAATAGGGTTTGATTTGGGGAAGAACAACACAAAAATACGGGAAATCAGTCGGGGAAGAAAAACATACCAAATTAGCCTTTGATTTGGGAAAGAATAACAGAAAAATTAGGGCTTGCACTTGTGGAGGAAGAAGATATGAAAACTCTGTTTTCCCAAAACCGCACTCTTCACTTTTTCTTTCTCTGTTTTGTTGTGCGCGCGCATGACCTACAAACGCTTCTTAACCTCACGCGTCAGTTCTCATTTCAAATTTAACAAAACATTAAAATATGGTATGCCATGTAGGCGGGTCAAAAAGGGTCAAAAAGGGGTAAAAAAGGGGTCAGTGTATCATTATCCATTTAAGAAGGGAAAGCCTTTAACAAATCTTAACATGTCAAAGAGAGGCTTGACGCGTTGGTTACTCAAAAGAAAATGAGGTTTAACAAGTGTTGAAAGATCCTCCCTGTTCCATGCCCACGGCAAAACGTTTAAGAATAGTCTATTGACAAGACCTGATTACAATCCATTCATTAGAAAAACTAATGCATGATCTTAGCTTATTCACTAAAACTTTTCGTATAGGCATTAACCATCACTCACAAGCTATCATTTATTCTGGTCTATTTGTAACAACTACTCAACTGGTTTTGGACGTGTTGAATGCTCTAGGAAAGAAAGAAATTTTGTCATTTTGAGCAACCAGAATGGTTTCATGGAAAAATTCATATAGGGCTGGAGAAAACTTTATTAACAAGTGAGTTATTCAAACATATGAGTACACTTGATCTTGAAAGTGGCATTATATTTATGTTGTTTTCAACTTGTTCACTTTTACATTCACATTAATACTAAAAGAAAAATAAAACTCTAAAAAAAGGGAAAATAATAGTCAAATTAAAGACTAAGTCTCAACTTTAAATTATCAAAGTCAAAGATGGAAAACGGCATCTAGGACTACTGTATCTGTGAGTGAAACCAGACCGTTATGGTTTGTTGGACATTCTACATCCCAAAAATTAAAGTCAAATGAGGTTTAAACTACATGTATAGAGTCTTTGATGGACTTATGGCATTTATCCATTATTGAACTTGGATTAGATCATCAACAAATATCTAATTTCTGTATGACCTTTATTGTATGTTTATCATATCACCAACAAATATCTAGTTACATGTATGAAATGTATGCGTTGGAGTTGATGAAAATTGTGCTAGTCTCACCACTGATGATGCATCTTATTGGTTTTCATGAGTTAGAGAATACCCAAAAATTTTGACTTCATTATTATAGCTTGTGCATCATAAATTTTGTTAACCCCTCCAAAATATTCAGTGGTTTCAGTTTTCTTAGTCCTCCGCAGCATGAAGTTTATTCTTTTTCTAATGAGTTGCATAGTTCATAAACTATTTTTACCTTCTGAAACAGTTTTCATAGCAGCAGAGACTTCATCCCTTACACAATCCCAATCTCTCAGTAACAGAGAGACCTTAGTTTCCCCCGGTGGAATTTTTGAACTCGGTTTCTTCAACCTAGGAAATCCCAAAAAAAACTACCTCGGAATCTGGTATAAGAATATCCCTGTACAAAACATAGTATGGGTTGCAAACAGTGCCATCTCAATCAAGGACTCTTCAGCCATCTTGAAATTAAACAGTTCTGGCAATTTGGTCCTCACACAAAACAACACGGTTGTCTGGTGCACAAGTTCTGCAGAAAAGGCACAGAATCCAGTGGCAGAGCTCTTGGATTCTGGAAATCTTGTGATAAGAGATGAAAATGAAACTAAGGCAGAGACATATTTGTGGCAAAGCTTTGATCATCCATCTAATACATTGGTGCCAGGAATGAAGCTTGGATGGGACCTCAAAAGAAATCTTAATATTTTCCTGAAAGCTTGGAAAAGTGATGATGATCAGACACCAGGAGACTTATACTGGGGCGTTGTTCTGCATCCTTATCCTGAGATGTATATGATGAAGGGACCAAAAAAGCACTGGAGACTTGGGCCATGGAATGGTTTGCGTTTCAGTGGAAGGCCACTTAACACCATTCACCGTTACGAGTTTGTCTCCAACCAGGAAGAGGTTTATTTCAGATGGAACCTAAATAAAACTAATTCAGTGACAAAAGTGGTACTGAACCAAACTGCACAAGTGCGTCAACTTTATGTATGGTCAGAGAAATCATGGATTTGGTCTTCAACTATGCCAGATGACCACTGTGATCAATATGGAGTTTGTGGATCCAATACTTATTGCACCACTTCTGCATCAGCAACTTGTGGTTGCTTAAAAGGATTCAAGCCTAAGTCTCCTGAGAAATGGAACTCAATGGAATGGTCCCAAGGATGTGTCCTCACACATCCACTTAGCTGCAAAGACAAGTTGGGTGATAGTTTTTTCTTCATGGATGGCTTGAAAGTGCCGGATACTGAATATACGTTTGTGGATGAGACTATTGATTTAAAACAATGCAGAGCCAAGTGCATGAATAATTGTTCCTGCATGGCATATACCAATTTAAATATAAGTGGAGCAGGCAGTGGCTGTGTCATGTGGTTTGGTGATTTATTTGACATCAAACTCTATTCAAATCCAGAAATGGGGCAGCGCCTATATATAAGGTCCAGTCCTACAAAATCAGGTAAATACTTTTGCAGTTTGATCTCTTATTATTTCTCTCTTCCGAGTTTCAATCCTGTGTGAGAGAGTTTAATCTTGGTCCTTCAACACGGAATTGAACCAATGTTGTTTTATTTGATCCAATTCAACTGTGAAGAGTCTATCAGTAACAAGAACCCTGCAATAATATATGTAACCTCCATTGCTGCAACTTGTGGAGTGATGCTTGCTATTTATTTTGTCTACAGAAGGAAAACTTCAGGTAAAACTATTCTTCTCTTCTCTCACATTTCACTGCAATTATAAGTGAATAGTTCTATTATTATATTCCAAATGGAAATTCTGCTATTTGTCCATTCATTCGCTTGACAAGTGCTGTTATTCATCTTATGGAGAATCCTTTGGAATCTTGGTTAAATTACCTTATATCCGTGTCTCTTTGACATAATTTCATAGTAGTAGAGTTTAATGATATTGAACATAAAAACAATCTCAAATTCTCATGTTTTCGTTTCTCAGAGGAGCCAAAAGCAGAAAATAACGATGAAATATGTGGATGATCTAGATCTCTCATTACTTATTTGTCAATAATTACTGCACTCACGGATTATTTACGTGTTTGATCAAAAAAAACCATGAAGGGACACAACTAAAGATAATAGCTACCACAGTTGGTGCAATTAGTGGCATTTTTATTTTTCATTTTGTCATATACAGAGTCCTAAAGAACGTTGCTGCTAAATTATTCACCTATAACTTTGTCCATAAATCAGTTGCAATGCCCTCATCTTTCATAATATTATTGAATGGTTTGTTCCTTTCTTCCTTTTTCAGATAAGTCAAAGACAAAAGAGGACATTGAAAGACAGCTACGTGTTCTGGATGTGACTTTGTTTGATCTTTCTTCAATCAGAACCGCCACTAACAATTTTTCATTGAACAATAAGATTGGACAGGGTGGTTTTGGACCTGTATATAAGGTAATTAAATATTTAAGCACTTAACACAAAAGAAACAACTAGAGTCCAGAAATGTATTGTTATGAAAACATCTCCTGAAATTAAATGAATGAATTTACGCAGGGAAAATTAGTGGATGATCGTGAAATTGCTGTGAAGAGACTTTCACAAAGCTCTGGACAAGGAATAACTGAGTTCATGACAGAAGTGAATGTGATAGCAAAGCTACAACACCGAAATCTTGTAAAGCTCCTTGGTTGTTGCTTTCAAGGAAAAGAAAAGTTACTAGTATATGAATACATGGTTAATGGCAGCCTAGACACCTTCCTTTTCGGTATGCAATTTGAGGAATGCATAGACGAGAAGTCTGTTGAGATAAAAATTCTCGCAAGCACTTTATTTAGCAGAGAAAACAAAAATTCTACAAAAGTTAAAATAAGCTATGTAGAAACCAATTTATAGAATAAGCTATGTAGAAACTAATTTATAGAATTTCTCTCATTTAATTTCTAAAAAAATATATTTGAACTTGTGTAAGTTAGTTTTAGTTACCTTTTCTCTTAATATTTTCTTCCTCTAGAGGTGGTTACAAATAAATTTACTGAACAGCCCTAGATCAGTCATATTTTGCAGCTTATTCCTCTTGTATACCTGATGTTAAACAACATATATATGTTTGTGAAAAAAATAAAACAGATAAAACAAAAGGTGAATTGCTGGAATGGCCCCAACGCTTGCACATAATATTTGGGATTGCCAGAGGGCTTTTGTATCTACATCAAGATTCCCAGTTGAGGATTATTCACAGAGATCTGAAAGCAAGTAATGTTTTACTTGACCAAAAGTTAAATCCAAAAATATCAGATTTTGGAATGGCCAAGGCTTTTGGAGGAGATCAAATAGAAGGAAACACAAATAGAGTTGTTGGAACCTAGTGAGTGTTGTTTCTCTAACTATACTACACCACACTTGTTTAGTTTTGAGTGTTATGATATATTTTTAATCTAAATGTTTGGTGCAGTGGATACATGGCCCCAGAATACGCTGTTGATGGACTATATTCAATCAAATCGGACGTTTTCAGCTTTGGTATTTTGTTGTTGGAGATTATATGTGGCAACAAAAATAGAGCTCTCTGTCATGGAAACCAAACTCTGAACCTTGTTGGCTATGTAAGCACTCAACAAACTTATTATTATCTATGTTGGGGTTTTTCTTGTCACGAATACTGGTTTCACCAATCACTAATCTCCATTAAGAAATTGATTGTAATCTTTGGTAAGTTCTTCCTTTTCTTCCACACAATTTGAGACTTTATTTGAAAGAATCAAGTGTAGCACCACACATGAAAGAATAAATATGTAGTAGTGCAAGAACTTGTTGATTATGGTAGAGTTCGAACATGAATAACTAATTCTGTTCTCTTTCATGTTTCAGGCATGGACACTTTGGAAAGAGCAAAATGCTTTAGAATTGATTGACTCAAGCATAAAAAGCTCATGTGTTGTCTCAGAAGTACTTCGATGCATCCATGTTAGTCTGTTGTGCGTGCAACAATACCCGGATGATAGGCCTACCATGACATCGGTTATTCAAATGTTAGGGAGTGAAATGAAGCTGGTTAACCCAAAAGAGCCTGGTTTCTTTCCCACGAAGATTTCGGACCAAGGAAAATTAAGCTCAAATCTAAAACAAGAGACTTCAAATGATGAATTAACCATTACCTCATTAAAGGGCCGGTGAAAGTTATCGGGTCAGCTGAACATATTGCATGAATTTGCTTTTGAAGTACTTGCATTGCATTCCCAAAGGATTATCGATTCAAAACCTGTTTAGTTGTGCTGATGCATTTGAATAATTACATATAAAATTCATCAAGGGTTTTGAAATGATGTTACTTTCTTCCATGGGAAAAAGAAAACTGATATTGATAGCATAACTGATGAAGGCTTCATTACATGAGATAACCCTAGCCACAGATTCCATGTTAGTCTACTATTGGTGCAACAACAAGAAGAGAATTCGCCTATGATGATGTTAGATGCTGAACCTGAAATCGAAAAAAGCACCATAAGAAGATAAGGAAAGACCGGCTGCGGAGTTTGGTTCTAAGATTTTTCTCAGCTAGTTTTTAGTTTTCTTCGCTGTTCTTAGATTTCCACTCTGGCTAAACTCTGTAATCAATCTTTGGATTTTAGTACAAGTTGTGTTGATTTCAACCAATCACTTTGTGCCCCAATGATTTTAATTTTACTCCCGGTTGAAGTTGATTTGATTTTTTTTTACCTTATCTATAGTGGTTTTTGTTTTAAATGAATCTGCTTGCGTGAAACTCATTATTACGTTATGTGTTAAACGCTGAATATATATGCGCTTTTAGGTTAAGGAGAGCCTTACGTGACTTAAACCATGGAAGAGGTGCAAACATAGTTAGTCCATATGTACTTGAATTAGTTTCTGGCAACATTTATTTGTTAAGCTTAAGATTTGGTGACTTAAAATGATCTCAAACCTTGGAAGAATAGTTTGTTACTTTCTAGTCTTGACTAAATCACATTATGGGCACTTGTGTCAGGGGAATAATCTGAATTTTATAATGTCACACAAACAAAAATAAAAATACAAGCCCCTGGTAGAACCTAATGATCTTATTGTTCACTTAAGTCACAAAAGGATCAATAAATGTTGACAATTTTGACGGAAATATCTATTTATTATGAAGTTTTTTTTTTTTTTACATTCTCCTTCGGTTGAACACACAAACAAAAGAAAAAAAAAAAAGGTTCAGTTATGCTTTAAGAATTTTTTTTCCAAATCTTTTTGGAAGCTAGCTAAAGAGATTTGAAAACCACTAACAAAATAAAAATAAATTATTAGTAAGAGAAAATAATTAAATTTTATTAGACACTCAGAATAAATTTAAAAATTTATTACTGAAACATATTTAAGCTAAAGATAATATTGAACTAGAGTTGGGCTCACTAAACTAAAAACCAATGACTAAAGTGTCGAATTTACCACTCATTCTGAATATATCCCTAAATATTAAATTCCAATTTGACACGATTGCAGATGTTGCAAACCAATTTGTAGTGATATTTATACGGAATGCAATCTCAAGGAACGACCAAGTTCAAGGAGAAATATTCCTTCTACAGGAGTTAAAACTAAACCATCTAATATCATCACCACTCGTATATGCAAGGTAAGCTGAAAAGAAACTCTCCTTTCTTTTCCTTCCTCTAGATCGCAAAAATACTTCAATCTTTCACTACACATTAATGGTTTTATCTCGTGTACTCAAAAGAGAGCATCAAAACTAGTGTTGCTTGAAAGCTTTGGAAGCAAAGAAACTAGTACTACTGGAAACTGTTGCGAGGTTCCCCCGGAGCATGCACTAAACGTCCATTCTGAAGTAGGTAAGCGGGAAAGGGAGATTGGCAGCTGCTGATATGAGATTTTAACCGGGGTATGTTTGGATGGGCACTTCTACATCTGTGGCACCTCAACTCCATAGAGAGTAGCTTGTCATCATCTTTCAACGTTGCCTTCCCATCACTAGAGACTTCATCCATTACATCAACCGAGTCACGAAAGAAGGCAGTGTTAAACGAGTTCCAGTGCTTCTTATTCTTTAATTGTGTTGATTCAAAGTCCTGGCTAATAACATGTAAATGTAGTTGTCGCATCGATGGTACCTGCAGATAGTACAGAACAAAAATACTTTAGCAGTTACTGAAGATTTCAGTTTACAAATGAGACACTCAAAACCATGACCAACAAATGAAAATAGCACACCCATAGTGTTTCACTTGCAGTAACTCGATGACTAACCTTCTCACACCTGAACCTTGTACTAACAGTACAAGTAAATATTTTAGTAGCTTATTTCTTTCACAATTTTAAAAATATTCCTTTCAATAACTTTCCTTCTTGAACATCACTGATAGTATTTATGAGTAAAACCTTGAGTTATTGATTGATAAGTTTTACCACAAAAAGAAGTCATCTTTAAACTCAGTTTTTAATGTGAATCCAATTTAGAATCACCTAACTCAAATGTGTTTTCACAGAAAACATATGTACTAAAGTCAATCATTAATAAAAGGAGAACATTCTTTTCCTCTTTTTTTTTTTTTTTTTTTTTATTAA